>Ga0209654_1000270_pt1 | contig 53951 bp, 44 predicted proteins | sample SaaInl1SG_22_DNA_FD_184646 | JGI IMG/M metagenome (GOLD analysis project Ga0209654, IMG submission 184646) | Marine microbial communities from expanding oxygen minimum zones in the Saanich Inlet - ESP_161SG_22_DNA (SPAdes) (version 2) | ecosystem: Environmental > Aquatic > Marine > Intertidal... | reverse complement strand
GTGGAGAAGATGGGACTCGAACCCACGACCTCTTGACTGCCAGTCAAGCGCTCTAGCCAGCTGAGCTACATCCCCATGTGGACATGATTAATGTTATAAGCACCTAAGAAATTTGGCTAAAATTCCATTTAGGCAGTAACTAACGCATTTCTTAAAAACACTTTACGTTAGATCATTTAATTGCTACTTAAAATTAGAGTATAAAACTAATGATTTAACTATAAAGAGTAAAGGGTTTTTGTTTTCATTGTGAAATATAGTTTTTCAAAAAAATAAGATAGATTTATTATGAATCAAATAGCAAGAAATAGCCTGAATATGAGCTAAAAATCAAAGATTACTTTTTATTTTCATTGCGCACTTTAATAACAGCATAGACAACTAAACAGAGTAAAAGAAAAAGTGGCAACCCCAGTTGCACAAAATTTTCCCACCAAAAATCCATTTTTATTAAGTGTGACATTATGCTAAAGTTATCAATTATTTTTGCGCTAAAGAACCCTATTTTTTATCCTTTCACCCTTTAACGCCGCAAGAATAATGAGTTCATCAAATAGTTCGCTTTTTGGACTTTTGATATGCATGTTTATAGTAAGTAATCATTAATTATTATATTAGTAATTATAATCATAAATCAATTAAAATGAAAAAAATACTATTAATACCTTTTCTGCTATTATTTATCAATGTAGTTTCTGCACAACAAGATCTCGCATTACTAGGCTACAGAAACATTCCTCAAGAAGAAATGAAGACGTTTATTCAAAATGAAGCCATGTACTGGAGTAAAGTGGCAGCAGTATTAAAAGGAAAAAATCAAATTACGGGATGGGCCATTCACGCTAAAGTAGGTGGAGGTAGAGCCTCAGAAGCAAATATAATGACTCGTGTTGCACCTGGAACCTGGGAGAACTATGAAAATTTAGGGAAGAATTATGCTGCAGCAGAGAAACAAGTAAGAGAGGAAATGGATCCTGCGTTATGGGCATTACTAGAAGATGATTTAAAGCAGGACAAATACAATGTTGCAAGCCTTTTAGTTCAAAATGCTTCAAAAGGAGTATGGGCTAAAAATTCCAATTGGAATTATGTAGTTCAAAATTTTGTTAAAGCGACTAATCCTGTAAATTACCTCGCTGAGGAAGAAAGAATTATGGCCCCTTTTTTTAAGAAAATGATTAAACAAGGAGGAACAAAAATGAAAGGATGGACAACTGTAACAGTTCTCTCTCCCATAGGATATGATTATTCATTTAACGTATACACAGTTGACTTTTATGAAAACTTAAGCGATGTGTATAATCCTTTTACATCAGACTCAGTGGAATGGCCAAGTGAAATGGCAAGTTTAGATGAAATGAAGACACCCGGATTCTGGAAAAGAGTTGTTTGGAAAAGAGCCATGTATTTGGATGACAATAACAATCTAGTAGATAATAGATAAAACTCCATAACCCTCCCTAGTGGAGGGTTTTTTGAATCCCAAAATCTTTTTAAACTCAACATGTATTCTTCTTAAAATTATTTATCTTCATTCAACCGATTACGAAATCGTAAAGAATGAAAAGTAAAATGCTTTTAAAGGGATTATTAAGTTTAAGCGTTATTTTTTTATTGGGTTGTACTCAAGTCAATAAAACACCAAAAGCGACCCAATCAATCCCGGAAGGAATGGTATTAATTCCAGCAGGAACATATACTATGGGAGGGCGCTCTTCCCAAGCCTACCCAGATGAGTTTCCCAAACATCCAGTTACGGTCTCTGCTTTTTATATGGATCAACACGAGGTGACTAACCAAGAATTTTATGCCTTTGTAGAAGCGACAAATTATAAAACGATAGCCGAACGCGATATTGATTGGGATGAAATGAAAAAGACACTACCCCCTGGAGTTGCAAAACCAGATGATAGTTTACTCAGAGCAGGATCATTGGTTTTTAAAGCAACAAAAGGGCCAGTTAATTTGCAAGATTATTCCCAATGGTGGCAATGGACAACAGGGGCAAATTGGAAGCATCCTGAAGGTCCAGAAAGCAACATAGAAAATAGAATGAACCACCCCGTAGTTCATATCGCTTGGGATGATGCAAAAGCATATGCAGATTGGGCCAATAAAAGATTACCTACTGAAGCCGAATGGGAATGGGCAGCTCAAGGCGGAAATTCAGAAAACATTTATCCTTGGGGAAACACTTCAATAGAGGAAGCCCACATCAAAGCAAATTTTTGGCAAGGCGTCTTTCCATACAACAATAGAGAATTGGATGGATATTCAAGTACTGCACCTATTTTGTCTTATCCGGAAAACGGCTATGGTTTGTATGATATGGCAGGAAATGTATGGGAGTGGTGTGAAGATAAATACGATTATAACGCATATCAAAAAGAATTAGTGAAAGGAACCATAGAAAATCCGGAAGGTCCAAAAGCGAATAATGACCCCAGAGAACCCTTGGCTCTTAAACATGTAATGCGGGGCGGTTCTTTTTTATGTAACGACTCTTATTGTAGTGGGTATAGAGTATCTAGAAGAATGAGTTCCAGTAGGGATTCTAGTTTTAATCATACTGGCTTTCGTTGTGTTCAAGATTTATAAACTAGAAATACATACTATGTTATTCAAATGTTTAATAAAATGATCAAATGAAAATTAAAAAATTACTTAAAAATGTAACCAAAGGACTATTGGGGATAGTCCTAATTATTTTATTAATTTATTCAGGGTTTTTGGTGAAATGGAAGCTCAATTCTTCCAACAATAAGGCACTTTTAGGAGTAGAAGCACCTCTTGTTTCTGATGGGATTAAAACCTTTAGAGATTTAAATAAAAACGGAAAATTAGATGTTTATGAAAATAGTGAAGCGTCCATAGAAAATAGGGTAGAAGATTTAATTTCCCAAATGACTATTGAGGAAAAGGCTGGCTCGCTTTTTATTACCATGATTGGGGTGAATGAAGAAGGTACATTAATGGAACATCCAACGCTTTCTGATTTTTTAAGTTTTTTGTTGAATCCTTCTCTGGAAATGATTGCAAAAAAACATATGAATCATTTTAATACAAGAGCCGCTCACAATAAAGAGAATATGTTAGCATGGTACAACGCGATTCAAAAAGTGGGGGAGCAAACCCGTCTTGGAATTCCTATAACCATAGCCACAGATCCACGACATGGGGTTCCTACAACATTTGGGGCATCCATACACACTCCTTATTTTTCCAAATGGCCTTCTGCTCTTGGGTTGGGTGCCACACGAGACAGTCTTTTGGTGTATGAACATGGAAAAATTGTAAGAGAAGAATACAAAGCATTAGGAATTCGTGTAGCCTTGGGGCCCATGGCAGATATTGCTTCAGAACCTAGATGGTCCAGAACAAATGGAACATTTGGGGAAGATGCTGAGGTCAATGCTAAACTCACAGCTGCATATATTAGTGGAATTCAAGGGGATTCATTGGGAACGCATTCTGTCGCTGCTATGGTAAAGCATTTTCCAGGTTCAGGGGCATTAGATGATGGAAAAGACAGTCACTTCCCACCCGGAAACCAATCCTATAAAGGAGGGAATTTTGAATACCACCTCAAACCTTTTGAAGCGGCATTTAAAGCTGGAGTAGCCTCAGTAATGCCTTATTATAGTGTTCCAAAAGGGATTACATCCGAAGATGTAGCTGCAGCTTATAATAGAGATTTGATCACGGGCATGCTTAGAGAGGGATATAATTTTGACGGCATTATCTGTACTGATTGGGGGGTTGTATCAGACATAACCTTATTTGGCAGAATATTTAAGCCCGCCTCTGCCCATGGTGTGGAACAATTGTCGGTTTCAGAAAGATTGGAAAAAATTTTCGCTGCAGGAGTAGATATGTTAGGAGGTGAAGTATTAAGCCCGGAATTAGCTTCCCTTATTCAATCAAAAATCATAAGTGAAAAAAGAATAGACGAATCTTTGAGAAGAGTATTAAAACAAAAGTTTGAATTGGGACTGTTTGACAATCCTTATTTGGATATGGAAACACTCAATACACTTAATAATGACACCTATTTTAAAAAGGGAATCGAGGCTCAAAAGAAAGCCTTGGTTTTACTAAAAAATGAAGATGATTTTTTACCACTTGCCAAAGAAACAAAAGTGTATTTGCATGGCTTTGAGGAAAATTCAAACACGAAAATTAAGGCTACTGACCTTGAGCAAGCAGAAGTCATCATTCTCAAATTACAAACCCCTAGTGGAGATATTGAATCTGAATATTTGATGGAAAAACTCCTAGGGGGAGGACGATTAAATTATTCTAAAGAAGAATTAGAGGAATTGATTCCTTTAATGAAATCTAAACCTACCGTTGTTGTAGTCAATATTGAAAGAGGAGCAATTCTAACAGAAATTGAACCTTTTTCAAAAGCAATGATTGCAAATTTTACTGTATCTGAAGAGGTCATTTTGGATTTAATTTTTGGCGAATTTTCACCAACAGGAACGCTCCCAATAGAACTTCCTTCTTCCCTAAAAGCTGTTTTGGACCAAAAAGAAGATCTTCCATACGATTCAGAAAATCCTTTGTTTGAATTTGGCCATGGATTACAATATGCTAAAATAAATGAGTAGCTTTATCACGTTTTGATTTAACAACTATACTTATGAAAAAAGAAATAATACACCTTGTTTTGGCCAGTCTTTGTTTGGTTACTATAGGTTGCTCTGCAACAAAGAGTTCCGCTTCAGAAAAGAAAGAAGCTGTGGCCCAAAAAAATGAGGTTAATTCAAATGTCAATTTAATTGATCGTTTACGACGCTACTCAGGTCTTTCTATTCGAGGAGATGGTCAAAATGCACAGATTTTCTTGAGAGGAATTTCCAGTATTAATAATCCAAGAGAAGTTTTATTCATCATTAATGGAGCTCAAGTAGGGAATTTTTCCAGGGCGGCTTCTCAGCTAAATCCACAGGAAATCAAACGTATCGAAGTATTAAAAAACCCCTCTGATATCGCATCATACGGATTTATGGGTTCGGGAGGAGTTGTACTGATTACCACAGAGTAATTTCCTTTTAAAAAGAACGTCAATTGCTTTAAAAATTAACGTGATTGTTTACTTTTAAAGTAAGACAACCGTAGTATATGATTGTCTTAAAGTTGAAAATGTCAGGACTATAGGAGTAGTTACTTTCATTTTTTGTAAAGTAATTGAGAAATATTTTCTCTATGAATATTAAGATGAAAAACGACTAGGATGCTAAGTTATTGGGAAAAATCGCAAATGTTAGAGTACGATCTAATTGTTATTGGCGGTGGAATTACAGGAATGTTTTGTGCCCTTCGCTATCGTGAACTTTACCCAAAAGCCCGAATTGCAGTTTTAGAACGCGGATTGTTTCCTTCTGGTGCGAGTACAAAGAATGCAGGTTTTGCTTGCTTTGGTTCTCTTACAGAACTGATGGACGATTCCACTAATATGGATCAAGAGTCCATGCTTAATATTCTCGAGCTAAGAGTGAAAGGACTTGCCCTGCTTCGCAAAACATTGGGCGATAAAATTATGGATTACAAAGCGTATGGAGGCTATGAATTGTTCTTTGAAAAACAGCCTAAAGCACTTGATATGATCTCTCATTTCAATGCCTTACTTCAACCACTTTTTAAGGCGGATGTTTATCGTACTTCACCTTCCAAAATAAAAGCCTTTGGGTTTGATAATCGAAAGGTGACGCATTTAATTGAAAATGCTTTTGAGGCTCAAATCAATACAGGTAAAATGATAGAAGGGCTTCGCTCTAAATTGAATCAAAAAGATATTTTTTTCTTTACCAATACAGAAGTAGCGCAGTTGGATACAGATCAAAAAAAAGTTGTCACAAAAAGCAATGGAGAAAACCTCTCGTTTCGATTTAAAAAACTAGCCCTTTGTAATAATGCTTTTGTGAAACAATTTTTTAACGATTTAGAAGTAGATCCTGGAAGAGGCTTGGTTTTAGTAACAACACCCATTAACAATTTGAAAATCAAAGGCTCTTTTCACTATGAGGAAGGGTATTATTATTTTAGAAATTTTGAGAATAGAATTATTTTGGGAGGCGGAAGAAACCTTGATGTCAAGACCGAAACCACTACTGATTTTGGTATCAATGCACTCATTAAAGAAAAGCTACTTTATGATTTAAAATCTTTTATTCACCCAAATTCTCCAGTAGAGATTCAAGGGGAATGGTCTGGGATAATGGCTTTTGGAAAAAACAAAATACCCTTAGTCGAAAAGCGCGGAGACCATCTGGCTTTAGGGGTTAGATTAGGAGGAATGGGAATTGCAATAGGGAGTGTCATAGGGAAACAAACTGCTGAACTATTAAAGGACTGAATCGCGGTTTAATCCTTTTTTTGACTAGGATTAGTTTTACTACATTTATACTATGAAAAAATTATTTTACTATTTTGGTTTTTCTTATCTAAAACCCAAGCAGTATTGGCCATTGAGAATTGTCATTCTTCTTTATTTTTTAATCATTTATTCAGGATTGATTTATGATCTTACAACGGAGAAAGTCAAATACTATTCTACTACGAGCGGATATCTAAACATTCTTTTTCAGGACAGTACGTTTTATTATATCTATATCATTCCATTAATTGTCATTTTTGTTGGATCTTATCTCTGGGAATTTTTTCTGACAGTAGACAAGAAACCCTCAGAGAATAAATAAAAAAAACCGCCTTGAAAAAGGCGGTTTTACAAACAAATTGAATTAACTAACTACTAAACTTTAAGAATTCTATTAGAGGGTAACTAAGCCTCAAGAATCATATCTTATTTTAGCTGAAAAAGTTCAAGAAAAACATGTTTTCTTTAAATTTTATACAAAGATAAGGTCAAAACGTTAAATATTATTTTACAAAAACATCAAAAAGTGCATTTTTGCTGAGAATTTAATAAACGATATTGTGGTTTATGAAATTACTAACAAAAAGACCCTTAAAATTTGAAGTATTTAATTTAATCTGGTGATTGTGTTGATGAATCCTCACTATTTAATGAGATTTTTAGTTCTAAAAGATGGGAATTTGATTTACGAGTAAGAATGCTTAAGTTTGAGTTTGTCAAAGTAAAAATTATGAAAAAAGCGTTTCAACTGTTGGTTATAGTGTTCTTTTTTTCTTGTAACCATCAAGAAAAAAATGCTTCACCCAATATCATTTTTATATTGACAGATGATCAAGGATATGGAGATTTAGGAGTATACGGAGCAAAAGATATTCAAACGCCTCATCTTGATCAATTGGCCGCAGACGGAGCAAGGTTTACCTCATATTATGCAACTCAGCCTGTTTGTTCGGCATCTAGAGCTTCAATTTTAACGGGTTGTTATCCCGACCGAATAGGAATTCATAACGCATATAGCCCAGGATCCAAGCTTGGACTCAATCCAGAAGAAACTACCCTTCCAGAATTATTAAAAGCCAAGGGATATGCAACAGGGATTTTTGGTAAATGGCACTTGGGTGATGCTCCTGAATTTCAGCCCAGAAAGCACGGTTTTGACGAGTACTATGGTATTTTATATTCTAATGATATGTGGCCGCAACATCCTCAACAAGGAGAGTGGTTTAATTTCCCAGATATTTATTTATATGAAAATGAAACTCCGCTTAAAGCACTGAAGGATCAAACTTTTTTAACCGCAGCCCTTACAGATAAGGCCATTGATTTTATAAGACGAAATAAAGAGAATCCATTTTTTGTTTATCTCCCACATCCTCAACCCCATGTCCCTTTATTTGCTGCAGACAGCTTAAAAGGAACCCAAAAGAGAGGGCTTTACGGAGATGTTATTCATGAAATAGATGCTTCAGTAGGTCGAATATTGACCACTCTTGAAGAAGAAGGTTTGAAGGAAAACACCATAGTGGTTTTTACTTCAGATAATGGTCCTTGGTTATCTTATGGAGGTCATTCAGGGTCAGCTGGGATTTTTCGAGAGGGGAAAGGAACAAATTGGGAAGGTGGACATCGTGTACCGAGCATCATTCGTTATCCGAACAAGATTTCACCCAATACAATTATTGAAACACCTGCAATGGGTATTGATTGGTTGCCTACACTTGCAGGATTCGCTCAAGCGGATTTGCCTGAAAAGAAAATTGACGGGGCCTCTTTGATTCCCTTATTGACCGGACAGAGTACTAATTCTCCCCACGAAAATTTTTTCTTTTATTATCGAACTAACGAGTTACATGCAGTACGTCATCATGATTGGAAATTATACGTTCCACATACCTATCGTTCACTCAATGGAAGAAGTGGGACCAATGATGGATTTCCCGTTCCCTATGATATGAACGAAATAGAATCAGCAGCTCTTTTTAATCTTTCTACTGATCCAAAAGAGGAAACGGATGTTGCGTCTCAATATCCAGAGATGGTAAAGAAAATTACCAAAATAGCCGATTCTGTTCGCCTCGTTTTGGGGGATCAATTAAAGGGGATTAAAGGGAGGGAAGTACGCCCAGTAGGACGTGTTTTAAATTAATTTTTCTTCCTTGCCCAAGGACCGTGTTGGAGTGTTTTATCATTTGAATCTGTTCTGAGAAATCCATGAGCACCAAAATAGTCTCGTTGTGCTTGTATCAAATTCGCACTACTTTGTTTTTGAGTAATGGACATGAAATACTGCCATGCTGTACTAATGCAATTTAAAGGGATCCGCAGTTTTATTCCTTTTTCTAGCAACTGTTCCCAAGCCACTATATCAGTATTTATTTGATCAATAAAAGGCTCCATTTCTAAAATTGAAGATTTGGATTTGAAATGATCAATCAAAGAAAACATGAGATTCGATTTTATGATACAGCCTTCAGACCATAATAAAGCAATAGTTGACAAGTTAATATTCCATCCATAGAGTTGAGCAGCTTCACGAATCATTTCAAATCCTTGATGATGATTGATTAGTCTGCATAGATCGTAGGTTTTTTTAAGTCCTTCTAAAGAGATTTCTTGATGTCTCTGCTGTTTTGGAAATGTTTTGGCGTTTTGTTCTCGAATTCCTTTATTTGAAGAGGTAAATCGACTGTGAAGTGCCGCAGCCATTAAGCTGTTGGCAGTGCCTAATTTTGCCCCAGTAGCTGTTGCCCAGGCTCCTGTTCCTTTGTTTGAAGCTTCATCTCTTATCAATTCAATAAAAGGGTTCTCTTTTTCGCTAAAGCCTAAAAGCGCATGTGTAATTTCTAAAAGATAGCTCTTACTTGAAGTTTTAAGCCATTCTCCCAGCATATTTTGAAGCGTATTAATGTCCTGATTTGGATCTGATATTACAAATTCATAAACTTCAGCAAGTAATTGCATTTCAGCATATTCGATCCCATTGTGAACCATCTTTATGAAGTGTCCCGCACCTCCCGATCCAAGATATGCACAACAAGGAGCCCCCTTTTCGTTTTTAGCAGCAATCATTTCCAGTTCTTTTGCTACAAGTGGGTAAGCTTTCTCTGCTCCTCCTAACATGAGTGAAGGCCCAGTTAATGCACCTTCTTCTCCGCCAGAAACCCCCATTCCTAAGAAATGAATTCCTGCAGCTTCTAGTTTATCTGCTCTTTTTTGTGTGTCTTCAAAATGAGAATTTCCCCCTTCAATAATAATATCTCCTTTCTCCAGTAGTGGTGTCAATTGATCAATTACAGAATCTGTTGCTGCCCCAGCTGTCAACATGAGGAGTATTTTCCTTGGAGATTGAAGTGCATTGATAAATAGAGATAAGTCTTCAAAGGGAAGCGCTCCCTTTAGTTCAGGGTACTTGTTACAATGTTTTTCTGCGATTTTTTCCTCTTTTCCCTCAAGCCGTCTATTAAATAGTGCCAGAGAAACCCCTTTTTGAGCAAAATTTCTGCTTAAACTTGTTCCCATTACTCCCAAGCCAATTACGCCCCAATTTGGTTTATGCATCATCTAGGTTTGATTTTATTTGTTGGATTAGTTCATTTAGTTCAGACGTAGCATCCAGATGTAGTCCTTTTTCAGGGATCTCTAGTGTATCAAGTTGACTTTCAAGTAGCGAAAGTGGCATAAAATGAGAACGGCTCTCCATCCGATGTTTGAGCGTCTCCAAGCTACAATCTAGATAGACCCAAAGCAATTCATCTGTAGTTATATTCTGGCTTAAAATATCCCGATAACTTTCTTTTAACGCAGAACAGGCCAGAACAGCTCCCATGTCTTTTGTTTTGATTAATTGTTTGTTAAGTTCAAGCAGCCAGGGTGCCCTATCTTTATCATTGAGAGGAGTTCCACTTTTCATTTTGTCAATGTTGGCAGTGGAATGAAAGGCGTCACCCTCTAAAAATGGAAGGCCTAAGGAAATGGCTAATGCCTTGCCCAAAGTGGTTTTTCCAGAGCCACTGACTCCCATTATTATGATTGATTTTGACACCCTCCAAAGGTATGAAAAACAGCCTTTAATTTTTTAATCTATATTTCTTTACTATAAGAATTTGTCTCAGAAGACCAATAGTAATTACTTACTTATTAATTATAACTCAGATAGTATTTAACAATATTGAATAAGTGTCAACGATGACTTATAAGTAAATACTTACTTATTATTCTAAATAATCCCAAGCTAATGTTTTCTTTTCTTGAGCTGCGAGACGCGCAAGGCTTAAAATTTTGGAAACAATAAGGTTGTTTTCAATGCTATAAAGTGAATTTTTGGAGATTGTTTTCTTTTCATGGACAACTTCATAAAGCAATCGAAATGGATCTTTTTGTGAGGGTTCAATGGATTTGGGGGTATGAGAGTGTTCCCCTTCAGATTCTTTCTCCATGAGTTTCATTTTAGTTCCATTCAAACAATTTATATACCCATGCGCACCATACAATTGCATATCTTTCCTATTGTGGGACCAATTCCATGAAGCTTGAATGACTACCTGCTGTTTTTCATATTCCAAAACTATGGTTGTATCATCATCTACTTTTGGATAGAGATCAGGTTTCGTTTGTTTGGTGATACAACTAACAGTAAGAGGCGTCTGTCCGTCAAGAAGCCAGGTACTGATATTCGCTCCGTAACAACCAAAATCAGTTAAGGCTCCTCCTCCATTTAAGACGGGATCAGTAAGCCATTCCAAAAACTCGGGAGAGCAACCTATTTCTTTTGGGCCAGGATGCCCTGTATTGAAAACAAGTTTATTGAGGGTACCAATTCGATTTTGTGATACTAACTTTTTCGCTTCATAGGTACTTTCATACCACGAAGTTTCGTAATTAATTAAAATAGGGACATTGTGTTTTTTTGAGAGTGCTGCCATTTCCATTGCATCCTCATAGGTTGTTGCCATGGGTTTTTCTACCATGATTGGGATTTTTTTTGGTGCAAAAAAAGCGACAACTTCTAGGTGGTTTTTTGTAGCATTAAAAGCAGAGACAGCTTCTGGATTTGCTTTGTTATATAAGTCTTCATAGCTTGTAAAAAACAAAGAGTCATGAAGCTTATATCGTTTTTGATAACGAGCTATGGCTTTTGCATTAGTTTCAACGATTCCCACTATAGAAACGTCTTTTTTTGTTCTGTTAAAGATCCAACTTACGTGATCATGAACCAATCCAATTATCCCTAAACGTAACGTTTTTTCTGATTTATCTTCAACCTGGGCGATGCTTTTGTTAGGTAAAAACGAACAAAAGAGTATCATAAGAACAAAGAATGTACTAGTGTAGAGGAATTGTGCTTTCATAATTTTAGTAAATTGAACTTCAATTTAATCTATTTTCTCTTTACATATACATTATGCAAAAATTAAGCGTTCTATTTTTCTTTATTTTCTCAACTGTTTTGTTGAATGCACAAACTGCTCCCAAAAAAATCCTAGCTATTTTTGCTCACCCAGATGATGAGCAATCCATTGCACCTATTTTGGTCAAATATGCTGAGGAAGGCGTTGAGATTACCTTGGTGATTGCAACCGATGGACGATTAGGGGTTAACCAATACAATGATTATGTAGCGGGGGATGAATTGGCTGCACGACGGAGAAATGAAATGCAATGTGCCGCAGAAACATTAGGTGTTGATTTGATACATCTAGACTATCATGATCAATTAAAAGCTGCGGAAGGTTTTGATGGTCATATTCCCCATGTTCAACAATTGATTCTTGATTTGAAAAAGATTGTTACTGAGATTGAACCGGACGCTTTAATTACTTGGGGTCCTGATGGTGTGACAACACACATGGATCATCGCTTGGTTGGGGCTTCTGTCACTCAAGTATTTGTATCTCAAAAATGGAATAAACCCATGGACTTATTCTATTTTGGAGTGCCTTCAGATTTTTTACCCGACCAGAAGGCGAGAACACTAAGAGGTCAAGACCGTAGTTATTTAACCACACAAATTTCGTTTACCGAAGCGCATTTTGATCAAGCTTATCGTGCGTTATTATGTCATGAAAGTCAATATCCAGCTTCAGTTGTTGCTACTATTAAGAAAGAACGTGCACAAATGGGGTCAACCCTCTTTTTAAGAAAGTTTCAAGTACCAAAAACCATACAAAAGTCCCTTTTCTAAAGTGCGATTATAAGTTCTGTGGAAGGAAAGGCGGGTTTATTTTTTAGAATGGTGTTAAGACTTACTTTTGTGTTCCAAAGAAACACCTTCTTTAAGGAGGGAATTGATTTGAGAATCTCAAAAACATCTTGATTCACTAATGTACTATGAAGATTTAGTATTTCCAGATGTGATAGCGTATTTAATGGAGCCAAATCATTGGTTCTAATGGAATTTTGTTGAAGATTTAAACGAGTTAAGTTCTCCAATTTAGCGATGGTTTTAAGATCTGAATTAGTTATTTTACAATTACTTAGATTAAGCCAAGTAATATATGGTGCATAAGTTTCCATGAGTTTAAGTGCTTGTTGAGACAGTTTTTCTCCTTGGTATCGTAAATCCAATAAGGGATTGTTTTGTGAGAGCTTCCTCAAACTAAAATTAGCTTTTTCCAGGGCGATAATAGCCGAAGGTGGCAAAGGATCCAGCTTTACTTTTTCTACCCATGGCTTTTCTCGGGTGTCCAAACCATATTGTTTTAAAAGTAGCGTTTGTATTTCTGGAGTAATAGAGAATTCATTTAAAGAATCTGTGTAGTTAGCCCCTTCTTGAATCCACCATTGCACCAATTGAATTTCATGATAAGAAAACGGGATTCCAGTAGGAGGCATAAATTTTTCATTGTCTTGTGAAAAACTTATCCTTTTAAAGATTAAACTTTTACTCGGATTTTTACTTACAAAAGCAGCTCCACTTCTCCCTCCTTTTTTAATACTTTCAATATTACTGAGATTGAGGCCACCACGGGAAACGTTATTATTATGACAAGCAACGCATTTTTCATTTAATAAAGGTTGGACAAAATCTTTAAATACCACTATAGAATCTAAGGTATACTCTTCGAATAATTTATTTTTATATTCTTGTTTGGATGTAATAAAATCTGGAGCATGCTTTGTTAAATAATCAGAACCATGAGTTAGACTTCCTCCCAAGTGACCAACTAAAATCAGTAAAAAAAGAACAATGAGATTGTTAATTCTGATAAAAAAGGAAGGCATGCTAATTTGTTTAATTCGCAATACCCAACCAAGACAACTAAAAAACACCAAGAGGATTCCTGTGTATTGATGCGGAGTTAGATCAGCATCAATATAATATCCGTTTTGGGCCAATAACCATCCCATTAAGGCTGAAAAAAAGGAACTTATAAAAGCAAGGAACCAGATAATTTTAAGGAAATTAAAGCGAGTCCCTTTCTCTTTAAACCATTTTAGGTCGAAAAGGAGGGCCAAAAGAATAAACCCAATGGGTAAATGAACTAATAAAGGATGTAATCTTCCAAAAAACGCTGCTAAATCTAGTCCTATCATTAAATACGTTTTAGTTTAAGTGGATACGTTTTTCCTGAATTCCATTGGGGTACATAGATATTTTCATCATCATCAATACAAACATCGTGGGGATTTAAAAATGTTTTTTGGTCATATGCAGGCGATTGAAATCCTTCTTTAGTATAATTGGGTATGCTTCCTCCAGGTAGAGATACCACTTTATTATCTTCATTTAAAACAGCAAGCATTCCATCATAAGTTCCCCAGTCTTTGGTTACAATTACAGCAAAATAGAGAATATTATTTTTCAATACAGGCCTACATATGTAACATCCTGGTAGAGAAATAGTTTCTAAATATTTTCCGTCAAGAGTGAAACGCTTAAAGCTATTTTTAGAACGAGAAGTGATCAAAAGAGTAGGTGCTTTCCCCCCTCGTGTATCTAGAGTGATTCCATGGCAACAATCAAAATGATGTGCCTCGGTTCCTTTTCCTCCAAAATGGCGAATATAGTTTCCTTTTGCATCATATTGAATAATATAATCCAATCCATAACCGTCGGCAATATAAATATCTCCATTAGGAGCTACAGCTGTTTCAGTGGGTTTGAATTGTTTCTTAGAGGTGTACGCCTCTACTTCTTTTGGCATTGAAAATTCTAGAAGTTTATCTCCTCTTAAAGTTGTTTTGCAGACTTTGTGTGAGTCTGGATCTGTGATAAATAGAAATTCTTCCTCTCCTTCTTCAACCAATGTTAATCCATGTGCTCCCGGGTAGTCAGTTCCCCAGGCGTCTAAAATTTTTCCAGATCGATCATAAATTAAAATATTATTTTTAGGATGGGTAGTGGTCATCAAAAGTCTTTTGTTTTTGTCCATTACCATTTCATGACAATCATTTACGGGGAATTGAGAAGGGTCCTGCACCCCCCATTTTTTATCAACTCTATAGGTAAAATCTCCATGTCCTACAATTGGATTTTGTTCAAAAGCACGTTTAGTGATGGTGAAAATACTTTCAAAAGGGGCAACTGTAATTCCAGCAGCAATCCCTGTTTTTTTGATAAAATTTCTTCTGCTTTTTTTCATAATTGATTTTGGGTATTTGGTTTAGAGACGATATAAAAATGATTAAGCTAAAATATCTTTAACGACCTTTCCGTGAACATCGGTAAGTCGGAAACGACGGCCTTGAAATTTAAAAGTAAACTGTTCGTGATCAATACCCATAAGGTGCATTAAAGTTGCTTGAAAATCATGAACATGGACAGGGTTTTCAATGATATTGTACCCAAATTCATCTGTTTGCCCATAGGTTATACCTTTCTTAATTCCTGCTCCGGCCATGAATATTGTGAAGCATGCTGGGTGATGGTCTCTTGCATAATTAGTTTCGGTGAGTTGTCCTTGAGAGTAATTTGTACGACCAAATTCTCCACCCCATATCACAAGGGTGTCCTCTAAAAGACCTCGTTGTTTAAGATCTTTTATCAGAGCTGCAGTGGGTTGGTCTGTTTCTTTACATTGAGTTTTAATATTTTTAGGGAGATCGCCATGATGATCCCATCCTTGATGGTAAAGTTGTACAAACTTTACATCTTTTTCAATAAGACGTCTTGCCAGAAGACAATTGGCTGCAAAAGTTCCAGGTTTTCTACTATCCTCTCCATACATTTCGAAAATTGAGTCTGGCTCTTTGGAAAGATCCATTACATCTGGGACAGAAGTTTGCATTCTGAAGGCCATTTCATACTGACTGATACGAGATAGAATTTCAGGATCACCTATGTCAGCGTGTTTATTTTGTTGCATTTTGGATAAATAATCAAGCTGCTCTTCTCTCAATTGCTTGGTTACTCCAGGTGGATTATCTAAATAAAGAACAGGATTTTTTCCAGATCGGAATTGCACACCTTGATGTTGCGAAGGGAGAAATCCATTCCCCCATGAACGGGAGTAGAGTGGCTGACCGTATTTATCTTTAGTAATCAAAACCACAAAACCCGGGAGGTTTTTATTGTCAGTACCTAAACCATAACTCAACCAGGAGCCAATGGAGGGTCGTCCAGGAAGTTGAGAACCTGTTTGTAATAAACTTACAGCAGGGTCATGATTAATGGCATCAGTTTGCATGGATTTAATAAAGCACAATTCATCGGAGATTTTACTTATATGCGGCATTAAGTCACTTACCCATGCGCCACTATTTCCATGTTGGTTAAAATTAAATAGACTTCCTGCCAAGGGGAAAGAGTTTTGTCCAGCGGTCATACCGGTCAAGCGTTGCTCCCCAAACACACTTGCAGGAAGTTCTTGTCCTTGCATTTTATTTAGCATGGGCTTGTAGTCAAATAAATCTAGCTGTGAAGGAGCTCCACTTTGAAAAAGATAGATAACACGCTTTACTTTTGGAACAAAATGCGGTAATCTTAGGTCTAATGAATTAGAATTTTGTAGCCTATTTGAAGCATATAAATTTTCAGAGTTTAGCATATTGGCCAAACTTAATCCACCCAATCCCAATGTGGTTTTGGTTAAAAAGTCTCTTCTAGAGTAGTCCGAATTGTCGTGGTCGTGATTGCAATTCATGTGTTAATATTTATAATAGGATTCATTTAGATTCAGTAAAGTATTGGCAACTATTGTCATAGCAGCTACTCTATCCGCACCAGTCAAACGATTGTATTTTGACTGTCCAACGTTCAATACTTTATAGGCTTCTGAACGATTCTTTTTGTAAAAACGCAATTGGTTTTGGTAGAGTTCATTCAATAATTCAATTTCATTCTCATTGGGAAACCTTGAGGTTGCTAAACGAAAACCATACGTAATATGATCTTTTATTTCTCCATTAGATTCAGAAAAAATACGTTCTGCAAAAACACGGGAAGCCTCAAAAAATTGAACATCATTTAACAACACTAAAGATTGCAAAGGAGAAGAAGTATTTTCTCTTTTGATCGTACAAATTTCTCTTGCTGTAGCGTCAAAAGTAATGAGTGAGGGTGGTGGAGATCCCCTTTTAATAAAGGTATAAATTCCTCTTCGGTATAAATCCTCTCCTTCTGATTCCTCATATTCCAAAAGACGAATGGAAAAGGTGTTTTTCTCTTTCCAAAGACCTTCGGGTTGATAGGGTTTAACACTTGGCCCCCCTACTTTTTTTGACAATAAACCACTTACAGTTAAAGCATTATTTCGAATCATTTCTGCAGCTAAGCGATGACTATTTCCACGGGCTAATAAGATATTATTTGGGTCAATTGTGTTTTTTTGATCACCAAAAATCGCACGCTGTTTGTAGGTTTCTGAGGTTACCATTTGTTTGATAAGACGTCGAATATCCCACTTATTTTCTTTAAAATCTACTGCGAGCCAATCCAGTAATTCCGGATGTGAAGGAAGTGCTCCTTGTACACCAAAATCAGTAGGAGTGGAGACTAATGCATTACCAAAAATCATTTGCCAATAGCGATTTACTGCAACACGAGCGGTGAGTGGATTTTCTTTTTGAAAAAGCCATTGGGCTAGACCAAGTCTATTTTTAGGAAGTGTTTTATCCATTGAGGGAAGTGCCTCAGGAGTCGCGGAAGGGACCTCTTGACTTGGTTCATTATAGTTTCCTCTATTGTATAAATAGGTTGTTCTGGCTTGGTCTAATTCCTCCATTACCATTACTTCTAGTACAGGTTCTATTTCTTTTCGCCATGCATTTAAATTTTCTTTTAAGTCTTTTTGAACTGAAGTATATTTTGGATGATTTTGTATCCAATGATTTTTCGCTAAGGTTTCGTTGATGGGGGTAATTTTGTTACTGTATTGGTCAAAAATCACCTTCAATTCAAGTGGAGAAATAGCCTTACTAAATATTTTTAAATCATCCATTTTTCCCATAAACAAGCCATTGTCTCCAGTGGACCCTTCATAGGTTTTACCAATCAAAATAGCACGTTCCTCAATCGTCATTCCACTTGCAGAGACTGGTTTTATCGACTTGGATAAATTATTAATTAAGGGCTCTAACATGAAGGGTTCTCCATTTTTATAAAAAGTAACTCCTTTTGCTTTTCCAGTTCCATTGTATGAAAATGCCAAATGATTCCACTCCTCTACCTTGATACTATCTTTAGAGCGCAGATGGATCATATTTCCTGGGGACATGTTAATTAAGCGTAGGTTGAGGTGATTAGTGTCATCTAAATAAAAATCCCAACCTCGCCACCAGTTATTTTTATCACCGGTTGTTCCCAAAATAAATTGTCTAGACTTTTCTTTTCTTTGTCGAGTTTGTGTCCAAATTGCAACCGAAAAAGGGTCGGTCCATTCAAAATTTGGAATTTCTTTATTGATTGAAAAACGATCGTAGTCACTTTCAAATGCAAAAGCCTCTCCTTTTATACCTTTTACAACTTTGGGTGCTTTGCTCGCTTTTACATTTCTATTTTTATCTGCAATATAGTATTCAGAGCGAACTTGAGAAAGATTGTCAAAGGGGTAATGGCCCAGTAAATATTGATTTATTTCGGAGGCTTTTGGGAGTTCATCTATATATTCATATACCTCAGCAAGCTCTTTCTCGGTCAGCTGCATTTTAGTTTGTGTTTCTTGAATTAGGGTTTGTAGTTTTTGTAATTGCTCTTCTTGATTCGCCGTTGGAAGGTAAAGTAAGGGTCCAAAATCGCCGTCATCTCCAGTCATTCCGAGTTCCCTTACATTATTAAAAAATCCACTAAGCTGATAATATTCTTTTTGTGAAATAGGATCAAATTTATGGTCATGACATTTTGCGCATGCAACTGTCAATCCTAAAAAAGCCGTACTAAAAGTTTCGGTTCTATCAAAGACGTAATTCAGTCGCCATTCTTCATCTATTACTCCACCCTCTGCAGTCATAGGGGAATTCCGATTAAATGCAGTTGCTAGTTTTTGTTCTCTCGTTGCGTTAGGAAACAAATCTCCAGCAAGTTGCCAAGTCACAAATTGGTCATAAGGCATTTTTTTGTTGAACGCATCAATAACCCAATCTCTCCAGGGCCACATGGTTCTTAATCCATCGGCGTGAAGACCGTGAGAGTCAGCATATCGTGATACATCCAACCAATCTAGGGTGAGTCGTTCTGAAAAAGAAGGGGTCTCCATGAGTCGTTCAACCAAACGCTCATAATTTCCGGGTAAAGTATCGTTTACAAAGCTGTCAATCTCTTTCAGGCTTGGAGGTAAACCTCTGAGGTCAAAACTGAGTCTTCTAATCAATGTTTCCTTTGGTGCTTGTGGCTCAAAATTCAATTTGTTTTCCAGAAGTTTGTCATAAACAAATTGATCAATTTGATGCGCATATTTTTGTTTTGCTGTAGCGCTTGGCTCTTCTTTTTTTGGAGGACTAAAAGACCAATGTTTTTTCCAAATTGCCCCTTGTTCTATCCATTTTAAAATCAGGGCTTTTTCACGTGAAGATAATTTGAGATTAGATTCTGGAGGCGGCATCTGCAGCTCAGGATCAGCGCTAATAATTCGATGTGCACTTTCACTGTTGTACAAGCTTGCTTTTGAAAAAGCTCTTTTTCCACTTTCTAATTTTGAAAAAGCGAGAGTTTCTATATCCAATCTTAGCCCTGCCTTTCTTGTGTTTTCATCTGGTCCATGACATTTAAAACAACGATCAGAAAGAAGGGGTTTTATATGATAATTGAAATCCACAACTTCAGGGAGACTTTCAATCTCTTGAGTAATTTCCTCTGGAATGACCAAGCTACATTGTATAAAAAAAAAGCCAATACACAGAAGACCACCTAAAACACCTATTGATTTTTTAGTTTGATTAGCCATTAGGATGATTCTTAAATATATCTGTAAGATAAAAAATATTTTACAGACTATAATTTACACCCTATTGAGAATCAATTATTATCGAAATGTGTTTTTACAACTGAAATTGCTGCCCTTTTACTGCAATATGGTATCCCTGTCGGATAACCCACTTTGAGGCCTCACTTTTTGGGTTAAGTAAAGGGTTGGTGTGATTCATATGAATAAAGTACACTTTGTTTTTTAAGGCTTTTGGTGTGGAAGACAAATACGTTGCTGTTTCTTTAACAAGAGGATGTGGGATCTCTGCAATTTGACGATGATTAATTTCTTCTGCATCAAAAAAGGTTGCATCAATAAACGCATAGTCTACTTTTTCTAATTCTTGCTTTAAATTTCGTTTCCACTTTGACCATTTATCAATGTCTGGAATAAAGAGTACTGACTTTTTAGGGCCTTGAATTCGGAAACCCACGGTTTCAGAAAATTCATCTCTGTGGGGAACTCGTATGGGTGTGACGTAAATTTGACTTGAGGGAGAGATTGTTTTATTTTCTTCTAAAGCAATAAGTTTGATATTTTTTAGGGAAACAAGCTGACTCCAAGGGCCGTTTTCACTCAAGAAGCTTTTCATCTTTGGCATTACATAGACGGGAATATTTTTCGCTCCCAAAGCTTCACGTCCCAAGTGCATAAGTCCTGTGTAGTGTCCTATGTGGGCATGTGTCAAGAAAATAACAGGAGATGTTCCATCAAGTTCTTTCCATTGTGAAATAATATCTGGTGTGGCTTCAAAAAGAATACTAGAATTACTTTTAGGAAGGATCACTGCAATAGAGGTGACTTTTCTTTCTTTTTTTTGTTCGGCATTTAGAGAATTACAGCATACTTTTAAGCATCCAATATGAGGAGAACCACCATCTTGAACCGTCCCTAATATTTTGAGGTAGGGGACGTCTTCTTCAAATTGCGACCAAAGCATGGAGGGGAAAAGGAAAAGGCTTATCCCAAGGTAAAAAAGAGTAGTTTTAAAAGAACTACTAAAATGCATTTTATTCCAATTCGTTTACTGTGGTGATTTCAATCACACCTGCACGACCCAATTGCCCCCATTTGTTAGTCTCTGAAAGGGATTCATAAACTTTTACTTCTCTGATGTTTTGGAGAGCAATTACTTCTGGTGGAGAATAATATTGCTGTCCATCAACAACCCACAAGGGGTACGCTTGGGCGTTTGAAAACGATTCAGACTGTCTTATAATTACCAGACCTCTTTGGGTATCAATTCTTGCAGAGCCTAAATGTTCTCTGATGGCCATTACTAAATTAGGAGCATTTTCATTAATCCCCCATGCATTTAAGCCTCTTTTGGCATAACGCAATTTTTGTTTTTCAAAAGCCTTTTGTCTTTTGAGTTCTCTCAATTCTTTTTTGGTAAGTTCTTTTGCTTCAATTTGGGATTGTCCAAAGCTAGCAACACTAAACAGTGCGAAAAATAGGACAAGGATAGGTTTTTTCATAAGTATAAATAGTTGTATTTTGAATTACTTCCTACAAAAGTAAGTAGTTATTTTTAAAAAATAGATTTAATGAGGATAGACAAAAGCTTGTATTCTAAAAACTATTGATAAATACCTTGAAAATAGGCTATCAGTGCAAAAGATTTTTATTTATTTTGAAAAAAACAATATCATGAAAATATTCTGGAAAACCAAGTCACTTTTATTACTATTAACTTCAGTGATTATTATAAGCTGTGGCAAAGAAGATGCACTCCCCCCTGACAACCTTATCGGCGAATGGAACGTTTATTCAATTTCTAATAACACAGATCCAGTGATTATATGGGAAGATCTCAAAGCGAGCGCAGTGGCGTTAATTCCCGCCTATTCTTGTATGGAGTTTACTACCGTAGCAACAGAACAGATTGTAACCACACGTTATGTCTTTATTGATCAAAATTCTGCAGGTTGTAGAAATCCGGTTATTTCTGCTTACACATGGAGCAAAGATTCAGAGTCTGGATTGTATAATTTTACACAAGGAAATAACATTGTCCAATATTCCATTACATTTTCAAATAATGACAACCGTATGACTTGGATTGACCAAACAAGTGGAGATACTACAATTTGGGATCGTCAAGTAGCAGCGGTTACAGTTACTGAGTAGTCAATAAAAACATTATATTTATAAGCATTAATACCATAAACATGAAAAAAACACTCACAACACTATCACTACTGTTTTTAATTGCATCCTGTGGGGCACTTAAAAATACAGCCAAAGACCCTTATGTTGGCTCTTTTGATTTCACCATTTTTGAAGTTGATAATTTTGGAGACATTCCAATTAAAATGACCCTTACCAAAGAAGGAGAGGAATATATCTCTCAAATGGAGTTTGCCGGTGATGGTGAAGCTGCAGGAGACATTGAGATTAATAGCACTAGCCTTCAAGATGGCGTTTTAACCATAGAAGCGTACACGGCTGGATACGATATTTATTTTGAATTAACCGTTGAAGGAGATGCGATTTCAGGATCAATGATGGGCATGTTTGACGTTGAAGGAGTACGAATAAAAGAGTAAATTTCGATTAAATACATACAAACGCCTTATGCTAATAAGGCGTTTTTTTTTGGGAATACTTCAATGTGTTCTCTTCATTGATGCAGATGGGGATTCAAATTAACAAGTGTAAATTCTTTAATGACACTTTATTAACCTACCTTCTGAAAATTATGAGCTCTTTGTTAAAACTTTTCAAAAGAGCTTCTCGTATCTATTGATAATCTATATGATTTTTATTAGTAGAAAAGTAATCAAAGAGAGAAACTGGAGTGTCTATTTAGGTAAGAAATTGGTTTTAAACCAGTTTTAGGATATAAATAGAATAGTATTAATATCTAATCAAACCCAACAAATGGACTTATCCCAACTGGGGGTTATTAAAACCTCCAAAAAAAAAGATGAAAAACGCATTCCTATTCATCCAGAGCATTTAAATAGAATTTCAGAATCAATTCGTAAAAAACTTATTTTTGAAAAAGGATATGGCGAATCCTTCAATATTTCTGATGAAGAAATGGCAAAGCAGTCGGGCGGAGTTGCTAGCAGAGAATTCATTCTTTCAGAGCTTGGTGCTGCAATAATTGCAAAACCTGTTTTATCAGATTTAGAAGAATTAAAAAAAGGAGGCTTGATTTGGGGATATCCACATTGTACCCAGCAAGAAGAAATTACACAAGTTGCCATAGATCGAAAACTGACTCTCATTGCTTTTGAAGACATGTTTGTTTGGACACCTAATGGGAACATGGGCCGACATACATTTTATAAAAACAATGAAATGGCAGGTTACTGTGCTGTAATTCACGCATTACAATTGAAAGGAATTGATGGACATTACGGAAACCAAAGAAAAGTAATTATTTTTAGTTTTGGAGCAGTGAGTAGAGGAGCGATTTATGCTTTAAAAGCGCATGGTTTTCGCGATATAACCATCTGCATTCAGCGGCCTGATCACGAAGTGAGAGAAGAGGTATTGGATGTAAATTATTCACGTATTGAAAAAGGAAATACTGGAGAACCTAGGTTAAAAATTGTAGAACATGATGGAACTGAGAGATCTCTTTTAGAGTTAATTAAAGAGTCTGAAATTATCATAAATGGAACTTATCAAAACACCGATGACCCTATTCATTTTGTTCTAGAGAATGAAAAAGAATACCTAAAGCCGGGAGCGCTAATCATTGACGTAAGCTGTGATGAAGGGATGGGTTTTTATTTTGCGAAACCAACAACTTTCAGGAGCCCAATCTTTAAAATAGCAAATGTAGATTATTATGCAGTGGATCATACTCCTACCTATTTTTGGGAAAGCGCTTCCCGGTCCATTTCAGCAGCATTAATTGTTCATCTTGATGCGATCCTAAAAGGAGCTAATTCCTGGAATCAAAACGCAACAATCAAAAATGCAATCAACATAAATAATGGGGTAATTGTTAAAGAAGGGATTCTTGATTTTCAAAATCGCAACAAAGAATATCCACATGCTCTAAAATAAAAACACTCAAAAAGTATCCTGACTAATTGTAGAGAGTAGTTTGTGAATATTGGGTTCGTTGTAGAGGTTTTTAATGTAGGTTGTGTACAATGAAATAAACCGTTTGTTTTCTATAAGGTCTCCAAAAATAGAAGTTAATCTTAAAAAAGAAAGAGGATCTTGCTGTGTTTGTTTTGCACTTTGATGGAGTTCTTCTTTTTGATGATCAATGATTTCAAGGCGAGAATTATTTAAATCGACACCTTTGTCGCTATAATAACACCAAGCTGCCAAAACAAAACTTGCATACTTGATACTACCTCCACTTTCTAAATTTTCCACTAAAGTAGGAAGTAAAAATTTAGGCAATTTTGCTGAACTTTCCGAACAGATTCTGCTCACTCCGTCTTTAATGTTTGGGTTAGCAAACCGTTCTTCTAAACTATTTTTGTATGCTGTTAGATCAATCCCGTCAACCTTATCAAGTAAAGGACTCACTTCTTTATCCATGAATGCTCTCATAAAAGAGGCAAATAGTGGATCTTCCATGCATGCATTAATGGTTTGATGTCCATGAAGGGCTCCAGGAATTCCCAAAACAGAATGGCCTGAATTTAATAAGCGTATTTTCATCTTTTCATAAGGGGTAACATCTGCTACAAAGTGTACGCCCAGTTTTTCAAGAGGGGGTCTTCCATTCGAAAAATCATCTTCAATTACCCATTGAATAAAAGGTTCGCATACAATGGGCCAATCGTCCTTTAAGCGGTATTCTTTTTTCAAAAAAGCAATAGAAGCGTCTGGTGTAACGGGTGTTATTCTATCCACCATGGAGTTTGGGAAACACACTTCTTTTTCGATCCACTTACAAAGGGATGGATCTTGTTTTTGAACAAAAGAGAGTAGCATCTTTCTGGTAACTTCACCATTGTGTTGAATATTGTCACAAGAGAGAATGGTGAACGGATCCAAGCCGTTATCTCTTCTTTTTCTTAGGGCAGTTGTCAAAAAACCAAAAACAGTTTTTGGGGTATTGGGGTGTTGAAGATCATGTTGAATGTCTGGGGTGTCAAAATTAAAATTTCCAGTATTTGTATCGAAATTATACCCTCCTTCAGTAATGGTTAAAGAAACAATTTTTGTGTCTGAATGTGCCATTTTATCTATGGCTAAGACTGGAGATTCAAAGGCAAAAATAAAATCAATGATAGATCCAATAATTTCAGAGGTTTCTTTCCCATCAGGATGTTGAGTGATCAGGGTGTAGAGTCCATTTTGTTGCTTTAAAACAGAAGCAATCTTTCGATCTCCTTCCCTCAACCCAATCCCACAGATTCCCCAATTTGTATTTAGTGGATCCTCCAATAACTGGTGCATATAGTAAGCTTGATGAGAGCGATGAAATCCTCCCACCCCAATGTGAACGATCCCTGTTTTGATTGATCTCCTCTCGTAATTTGGACATGAAATATGCGTTGCAAGGGAGCTTAAGTTTTCTTGATTTAATTGAATTAACTCCATTGATTTCATTTGTTGTTTAATGTCTTTCTTCGGTGCATTGCCCAATAGGCCGTAACAAAATAGAGGAGCGTACAAGCAAAACCAATTTGGTAAAAAAGTTCTCGATTGGAAATATAGGCTGCTTCAGTTGGACTTCCAATTAATGTTTTTAATGCTAGAAACAAACTCAATCCAAGGGCAGCATAGGCGGTGATTTTTAAGGAAAGTGAAAAGAGGCTCGTGTCCTGTTTAGTTTCAGGCTCTTCCTCTTCTAATTTTTTGTGGTATTGTGCTACCGCTTTGTTGTAGGCTTCTTCCTTCTTCTCTCCTTCAGGATAGGCTTTATTTGCTCCCGATCTTCCCGCCAAAAAGGTATAAACCAATAGTGTAAAAAACCATGTAGGAATGAATAAATAATAGAATGACATTACATCAAGTGCATTGAGACCAAAGCCAAAAACAAGACCAAGTATCCAAGATAAAACAGCTGGAGAACTGTTTTTATATTCTTGGAATTTTGACCAATAACGGGTGTAACCAATTTTAGGGAACAGTTGGTGTTCAGCAAAGACGATTGCACCTACGGGTACCACCAACAAACCGGCATAGGTCAATAAGGGTAATATTTGTGAAAATACAAAAGGAAAACAGGCTACTACCACCATGGCAATCCCTACTATAGTTGTTGTTGTTCTCCTGGATTGAGAAGAATAAACGGCTTGTGCTGCTAAACCGGCTCTATAAAGATTGGTGATAGCGGTAGTCCATCCCGCAACAATAACGATGACAAAACCAGACCAACCTAAGGCATAAAAAGCAACATCTCCTGGATCCAATTCTACGATGGATTTTCCAATGATCACTGCAGTTCCCGCTCCCATTATTCCAGCGGCAATCCAAGCAATATAATGCCCAAAAAGCATTCCTGTACTTGTTGCTAAACCATATGATTTTTTCTTGGCAAAACGTAATAACGCCATATCAATCAAACCAAAATGAGTGATAGTATTTGCAGCCCATCCAAAACCAATAACTTCTACCAATCCGATTCCAGGACTACCTTCACTATTGATTCCTGTCCAAATGGATTGATTCCCGATTTCCACAAAATCAGACCAAGCGCTGGGAAGAGTCACTCCCAAAACATCCAACGAAAGTGCGGGAAGTAGAACAATAGCCCCACAAGCAAACATCGTAAACAACCAAGGTGCACAAATTCCTGAAAAATCTGAAACTGCTTTAAAGCCATATATAGCAACAAAGACGACAAACACACCCACCAATATAACAATCAAAACAAACCATAAGTTGGTAGGATACCAATCCAGTTGTGCAGGAATACCAAAGGCAAATCGAACTGCAGTGGAAGATACTGTTACCATTGCTGCTGAAATAACGGTGAAGATCAAAATGTTTGCCCAGTTATATAATTTAGACATAGAATCCCCAGCAATTTTATTGAGGTAGGTGTATAGACTTAGACGGGTCTCTACTGCAATTGGTGAAGTGATTAAGGTCCAACTGAGAACTGCTAAGATATTTCCAATGAGCAGACCCAAAATAATATCCATCGTTTTTGCTCCCAAGGCAACAAAGGTTGCACCAATGACAAACTCAGTAGCGGCAACATGTTCGGCAGCATATAAGCCTGCAAAATGAGTCCAACCGTGTAATTTATGTTTTGGAACAGCCAACTGTTCTTCATCTAGCTTTTCAAATTGTTGGAAATCAGTTGTTTTGTTCATTCTGGTTTTTTAAATGTCAAAAAAAGTTGAGTTAAAATGTTTTGAATTACAAAATAGTGATATAATCATCAATATAAAATTTGAGCAAATTTTTTATTGATAAAACGAAGTAATTGCAGTCTGTTGTATTTGTTCTAAAAGAAATAAGAACCATACAAAATCTACATTCCAATAGTCTTAAACAGTATAAGATTGAATCTTAGAATTTTATAAGGGTGAAGGTTTTTTTCGACTTTTTAGAAATAAAAAATCCAAAGAACAAGGGCTACTTTTTTTAGAATTCCAAAAGTAAGTAAGTAGTAAAATGTTTTCTTAGAAGGGGTTTTCATTTTTGATCTTTATTTTTCATTCCTTTAATACCAGCATAGAGCATCCACAGCACCAAAGCTATGCCTCCATATACCAAAAGGTTACGAATAAAATATCCCATTGAGGTTGATTAAATACGTTCTTGAATTTCGATAATGAATCCAAAAACGAGACAAACTGCTAAACTTGCTAAAACGATACCACCTACACCCATAATTTTTTATTTTAAAGATATTACTTTTTTGAAAGTATCCTAGTAAAGTTTTCGTTAGAAGTTCTCAAATATTTTTTACTTTTAGAAGGAATTACCCAAATTTATTCATTAAAAAATACCCATGACAAAAATAGGCAGAAGAAATTTTTTAAAGAAAACCTCTCTTTCGGCGGCTTCTTTATACATGGCAAGTAATGTAGCTTGCGCAACAGAAAAAGAAAATCAAGCCTCTGGAGGAAGCTATATGGGCGATTTTGCAGCCCCTAAATTAGACATCATTCGTATTGCACTTATTGGAGTGGGTGCTAGGGGGAGTGGTCACGCAAAACAACTGGCTAGCATTGAAGGCACAGAAATTGTTGCTATTGCTGATGTTTATGAAGATTTGGTGGACCGTTCTGTAAACAATTGTATCGCCGTTGGCAAAGGAAGACATCAAAATATTGCACGTTATTTTGGCGCTGAAGGAGAATGGAGAAAAATGTTGGCCGAGGTAAAACCCGATGCGGTTTTTATCGCAACCAACTGGAATAACCATGCGCCTATGGCTATAGAAACTATGAAACAAGGAGCGCATGCCTTCGTTGAAGTTCCCATTGCTGTTACCCTACAAGAAATGTGGGACATTGTAGATACCTCAGAGCAAACTCAGAAGCATTGTATGATGATGGAAAACGTCAACTATGGCAGGGAAGAGCTGCTCTACTTAAACTTATGTCGTCAAGGAAAAATTGGAGAAATTTTACATGCCGAGGCTGCCTATATTCATGAATTGCGTTTTCAGATGGAAGAGCAAGAGCGGGGGACAGGTTCTTGGAGAACACCACATTATGCAAAAAGAAATGGGAATTTATACCCAACCCACGGTTTAGGCCCTGTAGCTCAATACATGAATTTGGGACGAGGTGATGACCAGTTCAACACCCTAGTTTCTTTTTCAACTCCTGCAAGGGGTCGACAGGCTTATGCTGAAAAGAATTATGCTCCTGATCATAAATGGAATGCATTAGATTATAAAGGAGGTGACCTAAACACTTCTATTGTTAAAACTCAGTTAGGGCGCACCATTATGATTCAATGGGATGAAACCAGTCCAAGGCCATACTCACGACACAATTTAGTTCAGGGAACGAAAGGAACCTTGGCAGGTTTTCCTACTCGGGTCGCTTTTGAAGGTGGTGTAGAAGGCGCCACAGATAGCCACCACCGTTGGGCACAAGGAGATCAATTAGAAGCACTTTACGAGCAATATGAACACCCAATGTACAAGCGATTAGGTGCTTTGGCAACTAAAATGGGAGGACATGGAGGAATGGATTTTATGATGTTATATCGTGCAGTAGAGTGTTTGCGAACTGGAACACCCTTAGACCAAAATGTTTATGAAGGGTGTTTGTGGAGTTCCGTAGCTCCCCTAAGTGAAGCATCTGTTGCCCAAGGAGGAATGCCCCAAAAGTTTCCTGATTTTACCAGAAAACAATGGCAAGAAACTAAGCCTTTGGCGATTGTATCTTAACACTAATGGCTTAATTTCTTTAAAGTGATTAAATCTGAAGCTTTTGCACGAATTTGTTTCTTTGGTGACCATCAAGATTACTTGAATCTTCCTGTAATCTCTGGGACAATTGATCGGAAAATCACGCTTACTGCGACGCCAAATAGTGAAGACAAATATATTTTGCATTTACTTGATTTAGATAGCGTTATTGTCATTAATATAAATGAAAATTTTAATAATATTGAAGCAGAAGACTACTTTCGTTCTTCTCTCTCTATTTTACAACAAGCGGGCCTTGTTTTTGAACAAGGATATACCGTCGAAATCACTGGAAATATCCCTGTAAATGCGGGTGTTTCGAGTTCTTCCGCCTTGGTGGTTGCTTGGATACGTTTTTTAGTTCAAGCTCAAAAAACTCCAGTTGCTGTGAGTTCTATCCAAATTGGGCAATGGGCATTCGCAGCTGAGGTAGGGTTTTTTAATCAGCCAGGAGGCCTGATGGATCAATATACTATCGCTCAAGAGGGCCTATTGTATATTGACACTCAAACAGGATCAACTTCTCGACTGAAACCCCATCTAGGACAATTAGTCGTTGCTGAATCTGGTATTGCCAAAGAAACCCTGACCGTTTTACACAATGCACGAGAATATGGTCAAAAAGCGATAGAGGCTGTTCAGCAAGTGAATCCAAACTTTGAGCTTCATACAGCCGAACCCAAAGATTATGCTCTTTATCTTGATAAAGTTCCTAAAGTGTATCAAAGACATTGGTATGCTGCTGTACACAATTACGATTTAACATTAAAAGCAATGAACGCCTTACAGTCTGCTTCCACCGATTTATTTCAAATCGGAAAATGGATGAATGAACATCAGTATATTTTACAAGACTACATTCAAAACACACCCAAAGCCATGGCTTTACAAATGGAAGCCGCACGAAATGCAGGCGCTTTGGGAGCCAAAATTATTGGCTCAGGAGGAGGAGGTTGTATGCTTGCTATGGTAACTGAAAAGACAAAACAGAAAGTAATTGACGCCTTTTTATCCAATGGAGCTGTTGCTGCTTATGAAATTCAATTAACCAGTCCACTATGAAACCCGTCACAAATTTATTGATTATGGCGGGTGGGGCTTCTTCACGGATGAAACGTTCTTTGGAAGATGCGCAACTGTCCGAAGCAACAAAAACCATTGCACGTTCTGTACATAAAAGTTTAATCCCTCTAGGTAAAAGTCAAAAACCTTTATTGTATTATTTGGTTCAAAATGCAGTGGAAGCGGGTTATACGGACATTTACTTAATTACGAGTCCTGAAAATGAAGCTTTTCAAGACTGGGTAGGAACAAAAAAGAGCCACAATACTTTTGCTGGAGCAGCAGTGCATTTTGTTATACAAAACACTCCAACGGGGAGAGAAAAACCCCTTGGGACTGCCGATGCTGTCCAGCAAGCCATGGAACAATACCCTGATTTGCAAACAGAATATTTAAGTATTTGTAATGGAGACAATTTTTATTCGGTGAAAGCTTTGCGCCTCTTACATCAAACGCGAGACACTCCACATGCCTTGATCAGTTATGCGAGATCGGGATTGCATTTTGACAACGAGCGTATTGCCAAATTTGCTGTTATGGATATTGATACGCAAGACTTTTTAAAGAATATTATTGAAAAGCCAGATCCTGAACTAGTAGAAAAGTGCCGTGACGAAAGTGGAGAAATACGGGTGAGTATGAATGTCTTTAGTTTTAAAGGCGACTTGTTGTATCCTTATTTGAAAAATTGCCCAATCCATCCTGAACGAAATGAAAAAGAATTGCCTGAGGCAGTTCGCAGCATGACTTTGGCCAAAGACCACCCCATCCGATGTTTCCCTTTAAAGGAACATTTGCCGGATTTAACCTCTGCGGATGACATCTTTTCTTTTTCAACCTTGGAATAAAAGAGATTTTATTTCTTTGTCAAATGAATCTGAATTTAAAAAAAAGTAAAGTATAAGACTAATAGTTACGACATGAAAAAAGAGACTTTCCTTCTTTATATTAGTTTAATTTTCTTGACTTGTGATACAAACCTTAATCGTATTGAGAACGTCTTAAAGAATACAAATCCTAAAATTCAGCACCTAATTAAGGACGCAGCTGCGCATGAGATTCAGATTTTGCTAACCGAGATAAAGCGTGATACTCTGGGTCAGCCGCGTTTTATTGAAACGGCATATCAAGTAGATGAGGAACAATATTTTTATCCTGCAAGTACTGCCAAGCTCCCCATTGCTGCACTTACATTACAGAAAATAAAGGAGTTAAATGCCAATGGGATTTCTATTACGGCTAATACACCTTTCCAAATAAATACACCACATGGAGAAAGTTTAGTGTTTCAAGATTCAACTGAACTTGAGGGCAAACTCACCATTGCCCATTTGATTAAAAAAATCTTCTTAGTAAGTGATAATGAGGCTTATAACTATCTTTTTGATTTTTTAGGAAGAGATTATATTAACGCTGCCTTGAAAGAAAAAGGCTTAACAGATAGTCAAATTCTGCACAAATTTTTATTCAATGCAGACAATGAAAATACCTGGGAATACTTCTTTTTTGATAAAAATGGAGACACGCTTTATCACCAAAATTCCATCAAGTCAAGAGAGCAACTAAATAATTCAAATTTAAAAGGAATTCATAAAGGGAAAGGCTATCTAAAAGAGGGCGAATTAATCAATGAGCCTATGGATTTTAGTCTTAAAAATAGAATTTCAATCCGAGACTTAAATGGGATACTCAAGCGCTTGATTTTCCCTGAAGTTTTTTCAAAAGAACAACAGTTTAACTTAACAGAAAGTGACTATACGTTTTTAAGATATTGGATGAGTCGGACTACAACAGAGAGTAAAATAGATGCTTACAACACAGACGAATATTGGGATAGTTATGGAAAATTTTTGATTTATGGAGATCAAAAAGGGGCAATGCACAATGGAATTCGTATTTACAATAAAGTAGGATACGCATATGGGACACTCACGGATGTTGCTTACATACACGATTTAGAAAATGAGCTTGAATTTTTTTTGACAGCAACTATTTTAGTGAATTCAAACCAAATTTTTAATGACGATATCTATGAGTTTGAGCAGGTGGGAATTCCATTTTTAGCGGCTCTTGGACAAGAGATACTTACGGACCTTCAAACGAATAAGTAAACGGAATTACAGCAGTCCTAAGGCAACTAAGCGTTGGCGAAGAAACGCTCCAGCAGTGATGTCTTCGTATTTTTTAGGATGAACGTCATCGATCATTTGTGGTAAACAATCCAAAGGCATTTGCGGAATAGGATGCATGAAGAAGGGAAGAGAGTAGCGCGCATTTCCCCACTCTTCTTTTGGAGGATTTACAACGCGGTGAATGGTCGAGGGTAGGTGATTGTTAGTAAGGCGTGAAAGCATATCACCAATATTAATCATTAATTCATCAGGTGCGGCAACAGCGTCAATCCACTCTTCTTTTCGGTTGAGAACTTGCAAGCCTCCTCCCTGTGAGCCCATAAGAAGCGTGATTAAATTGATGTCCCCATGAGCAGCAGCGCGCTCGGCATCTTGAGGCGCTTGAGAAATGGGTGGATAGTGAATCGCCCGTAAAATAGAGTTTCCCTCACGGATAAAATGATCAAAATAAAACTCATCTAACCCTAAATACAATGCAATGGCTTGAAGTAAAACTTCAGCTGTTTTTTCTAGCTTTTTATAAACCAGATTCCCCACCTTATTGAAGTTTTCCAGCTCTTTGACTTGGATATTCTCCGGGTACATTTTCTTGAGTTGAGGATGAGCTTCAAGATCTTGACCAAAATGCCAAAACTCTTTCAGATCGCCAGTAGTTCGTCCTGCTGCGTGTTCTTTTCCAAAGCCCGTATAGCCTCTTTGTCCTCCACCTCCATGGGTTTCATACCCTTCTTTAGTGGATTTAGGCAGGGCGAAAAAGCCCTTGATTTCATGGTATAATGTTTCTTGAAGTTCTCTCTCCAAAAAGTGTCCTTTAAGCGCAAGAAATCCAATTTCTTGAAACGAAGCACCAATGTGTTCTACAAAAGCGGCTTTGCGTTTGGGATCATTGGAAAGAAAGTCATTTAAATCAGCTTGTGGGATGTGTTGCATTAAAAAAAGAAATTAAAAAAGCGGACCCATCGGTCCGCTTTGTATAGATAAGGAAAATTACAGTGGCGCTACTTGCGTAGGCGCCTGCTGTTCACGATTCCTCAAATGATTTTCATAAAACATAAGACACCTCCTTTCTACATTAAATTAAACATAGCTGTTGTCACAGCGTTAACTTCTCATCTCAAATATAATAATAGGAAGCTTTGGTGCGACACTTATTTCACAATTTTTTTCAACGTCAATCCTTGAACTAATATGGTAAATAAAACTACAGCATAGGTAAGTATCAAAATGAGTTCCTTTCCGTCTCCAATAGTATCTGGAAGGTTAAGTGCTAAGGCGATACTGAGCCCTCCTCTTAATCCACCCCAAGTAATTATTAGGGCAGTATTCTTTTCGAATGTCATTCTATAAGAAAGAATTTTGATGGGAATAAACACTCCAATCCCTCTAGAAACGACCACCAATAAAATGACCAAAAGGATAATGACTAAATAAGAAGTATCAAAGTTTTGAAGAATTGGAATAATTTCTAGACCGATTAAAATAAACAGGATGGCGTTTAGCGTTTCGTCAAGTAGATGCCAAAACTTATAGACGTAGTCTCCCATGGCTTTTTGAACACCGTCTTGTTTTTTGTCTGTATCAATATTTTGATTTAAAAAGAGTCCCATAACGACCACTCCTAGAACAGCTGAAAAATGAAATAAATGTGAGATGATTGGCACTAGAAGAACAAGTGAAAGTGTAATTAATACCTCTAATTCCACATGAGTGTTTTCAATATATTTAACCAGTTTTAGACCTAAAAAGCCTAATACAGCTCCCATGACCACACCTCCTATAACTTCTTGTGCAAAGAGAGCGCCTACACTTTGAAGCGTTACATTATCAATTCCCTCAATTTTAATACTGAGTAGCGTTAAAAAAACAACAACTCCAATTCCATCATTAAATAATGACTCTCCTGCAATTCTTGTTTCGGTTATTTTAGAAAGGTTCATTTTTTTAACCATGGCCAAAACAGCAATGGGGTCGGTTGGAGCAATCAATGAGCCAAACAATAAACAGTCAACGTAGGTAAGACCCAATGAACTCAGCCCTAAAAAAGGTTGTTGAACTAACCAAAAAACACCCGTACCTACTGCGAATGTTGAAAAGAGAACCCCAAAAGTGGCTAAAAATAACACTGTCAATCGGTCTTTCAAAAGTTCATGAACATCCACACTAATGGCTCCTGCAAACAAAAGAAAAGGGAGCATAACGTCAATTAATAAGACACTAAAATCAAACTCTTTAGTGAGTTGGGTCATATAATTTAAAAACTCGGGAGAAACTAAACCAGCGATCATAATGATAAGCGACAATACAATTGCTAAAACCATGAGACCTATGGTTTGAGGAAGCTTCAAAATACGAAGGTTGATGATTGAAAAAACGGATGCTAAAGAGAGTAATAAGGTAGAGAGTTCTAATAAATTCATTATGGTTATTTTTTACGTAAAATAAGAAATTATTTTTTTAGGTAGAGTTTTGAAAGGTATTTTCCAATCAAGTCAAACTCTAAGTTCACTATTTTGCCAGGGGCTAATTTATGAAAGTTTGTATGCTCATAGGTATAGGGAATGATAGCCACAGAAAAGCGGTCTTCTAATGAGTCTACCACAGTAAGACTTACCCCATTTACGGTGATTGATCCTTTTTCAATGGTAATATTACCTTTGCTTGGATCATAGACAAAAGTATAGGTCCAACTGCCATCCTGATTAGAAGAACTTATACATTCTGCAGTTTGGTCTACATGGCCTTGAACCATATGTCCATCCAATCGATCTCCTAATTTCATCGCCCGTTCGAGATTGAGCAAGTCACCTGTTTGAAGGGTTCCTAGGTTGGTTTTATTTAGAGTTTCATCTATTGCAGTTACTGTGTAGGAAGTGCTGTCACACGCCACCACAGTCAGACACACTCCATTGTGAGCCACACTTTGATCAATTTTTAAGCTCGAAGCTAATTCACTTTCAAGAGTGATATGTAAATTCGTATCTTCTTTTTTTAGCTCGGTTATCTTTCCGAACGCTTCGATAATTCCTGTAAACATGCGTTTTAAATTAGTTACATTTGCCTCAAAAATAAGTATAAAAACCAGTAATGAGTGAAATCCCAAAAATTAGAATCGGAATTTCTGTTGGAGACCCCAACGGTATAGGATTTGAAATTATTTTAAAAACTTTTTCAGACAAGCGTATTTTTGATTTTTTTACGCCTGTGGTATTTGCTCATCATAAAAATTTAATTGAAGAACGAAAAAAATTAGGAATAACTGTCAGTGTGTTTTCCTTGAGTAATATCAAAAACCCGAACAATGGACAGTTAAATGTTGTGAATGTTTGGGACGCTCCTTTTCCAATTGTTTATGGAAAGGAACAGGCAGAAGCTGGATTACATGCAATTACCTCTTTGGAAGCAGCCACTCTTGCTTTAAAAAATGGAGACGTTGATGTTTTAGTTACAGCACCCATTCACAAAAAAAGCATTCAGTCTGAGGCCTTCAAATTTCCAGGTCATACCGATTATTTGAATGCGCAACTTGAGGGGCAAAGCTTAATGTTTATGGTAACAGACCAGCTCAAGGTGGCTTTGATGAGTGATCATATTCCTTTGAAAGATGTCGTTGGTTATTTGAATGAAGATAAAATCAACACCAAAATTGCTTTATTAGAAAAAAGTTTAATTCAAGATTTTGGAATTCAACGGCCTAAAATTGCTGTCTTGGGAATCAACCCCCACACTGGAGATAATGGTGTAATTGGAGAGGAAGATGATACGCTTTTAACTCCTGTTATTAAGAAATGGAATGAAAAAGGGAGCCTTGTTTTTGGACCTTATCCTGCCGATGGATTTTTTGGAAATCAAAGCTATTCCAAGTTTGATGCCGTATTAGCAACCTATCACGATCAGGGTTTGATTCCATTTAAAACCTTATCCTTTGGTCAAGGCGTCAATTTTACTGCAGGCTTGAGTCATGTCCGTACTTCGCCAGACCATGGTACTGCTTTTGATGTAGCCGGCAAGGGAGTTGCAGATCCAAGTTCATTTTCTGAAGCGGTCTATCGGGCACGTGAGATCTTTCTTAAAAGAAACGAGAAGTTCTCTTAACCCTTCTTAGTTTTTATTTTTAAAAAGACTTACAAAAAGGCTTCCCAATAAAGAGTGAATCAAACTTGAGATTGCGGCTGGGATAGCCACCATTGGATTTGAAAAATTTTCTCGAGCCAGAACAACACCCAATCCTGAATTTTGCATCCCCACTTCTATTGAAATGGTTTTGGCAACGCTCCAGCTTCTAAATAAACCCAGGCTGATTAAAAACCCAAATAGAAAACCAATGGAGTGAAGACAAAGGAGAGCCAAAATCAACTGAATCCCTGAATTCAAAATAATTTCTTTTCCTTGTCCGATAATACTCGCCACGATTAACGTAATGAGGAGCACCGCAACGGGTGGGGCAAACGGAAGAATTTTTGAGGTAGACTTTGGGAGGTACCGATTCAGAATAACTCCCAAAAGAATTGGAAGTAAAACCACTTTCAATGTTGAATAAAAAAGACCTGCTGCGTCCACATTAACGTAACTTCCAGAAAGTTGGCTTGTTAAATAGGGAGTGAGAAGAATTGCCGCCAAAGTTGAAACAGTGGTCATACAAACGGAAAGGGCAACATTAGCCTTTGCTAGATAAGCAATAACATTTGATGCAGTCCCTCCCGGACAACAAGAAACCAAAATGAGTCCAACAGCAAAGAAAGGCGGTAAATCAAAAACTTTTCCTAAACCCCAACCTAAACTGGGCATTAGAATAAATTGCAATCCAATTCCAACAAGCACCCATTTGGGTTGTTTTAAAATTTGTTTAAAATCTGAAGCTTGTAACGTTAGTCCCATACCCAACATTATTCCTCCTAGACCCAGTGTTATAAGGGGGCCTTGAAACCAAGTGAAAAGCGGGGGATACAGTAGTGCACCGCATGAAAACAGGGCGACTATCCAAGGAAAGGCAGCTGTTATTTTTTGAGTGTAGTGGTTCAATTTTATAATTTCAATTCAAGATATCTCTTTTTTTTATCTTGGGCACATCAGACTTATGGCTTTCTATATTTTACTTGAATCTTTTATTCGATATCGATTAAATGATAATCCATGCAATTTTAACGTGTTACGTTATTTTTTTTTATAAATTTGCCGCTCAATTGGAGGACAATGGAAGTGTTAAAAGAATTTACTATCCCATTTGTGGGGTTGAAGGACGGTAAACACAGCTTTTCTTTTCCGATAGACAATACGTTCTTTACGCATTTTGAGTATACCGATTTTGATCACGTTGAGCTTGAAGCTAAACTAGTGTTGGATAAAAAGCCAACTTTTTTAGAATTAAGTTTTGATGTTCAAGGAAAAGTAAAACTTCCTTGTGACGTTTCTACAGAGTTATTTGATCTTCCTATCGATTCTAAATTTGACCTTTTAGTCAAATTTGGACCGAATACAGAAAGCAACTCAGATGAGATAATAATCTTTCCTGAGGGAACTTATCAAATCAATGTGGCCCAATATATTTATGAATTAATTATTTTGGCCATTCCATTGAAACGCGTGCATCCAGGAATCGAAGACGGTACTTTACAAAGTGAGATTGTAAATAAACTTAAAGCGCTAGAACCTAAAGAAGAAAATTTAAATGGAGGTGAAGACCCCCGTTGGAATAAACTAAAAGATCTCTTGTAAAAGCGATCACGTAAAACAATTATTATGGCACATCCTAAACGGAAAATTTCCAAAACAAGAAGAGACAAAAGACGTACGCATTACAAAGCGGCTGATCAACAAATCGCAACTTGTACTACAACAGGTGAAGCACATCTTTACCACCGTGCACATTGGCATGAAGGGAAATTGTATTACCGTGGAAAAGTTCTTGTTGACGCTGCAGCTACTGCTGAAGCTTAAGCAATAAAATTAAACATATAGCTCTCCGTTTAGGAGGGCTTTTTTTATTACAATTGTTTTGATTGCGTCAAAAAACTACTATCTTCACTTCGTAATAATGTATTTTTCTACTGAAAATTTATAATGAATCAAGCGAGTAATATAATGCTGAAAGCAGCAATTACTGCAGTTGGAGGATACGTTCCCGATACAGTTTTATCTAACCAAGATTTAGAGAAAATGGTCGACACGAATGATGAATGGATTCGCTCACGAACAGGAATAAAAGAACGTCGGATTCTCAAAGATCCAACAAAAGCGACTTCTTTCCTCGCCATTCAAGCTGCAAATGATTTAATTTCCAAAAAGGATCTTGATCCCACTACCATAGACTTAGTTTTAGTTGCCACCATAACGCCAGACATGCACGTTGCTGCAACTGCCGCTTATGTTGCTTCCTCTATTGGGGCGACAAATGCCTTTGCATATGATTTAAATGCGGCTTGTTCCGGATTTCTTTACGGAATGAGTGCCGCAGCTGCCTATATCAGTTCAGGGAGGTATAAAAAAGTACTACTTATCGGAGCCGATAAAATGTCTTCTATAGTAGATTATACAGACCGAACCACTTGTATCATTTTTGGTGATGGCGGAGGAGCAGTTTTGTTTGAACCTAGTGTCAATGAATTTGGTTGGGAAGACGAGTATTTTAGAAGCAATGGAAGCGAACGGATGTCGTTACGTATCCTGTCTGGAGGGTCTTTGCACCCTACGACTCAAGAAACCTTAGATCAAGGGTCACACAATATTCACCAAGAAGGGAAGGTAGTTTTTAAATATGCTGTTTCTGAAATGGCCAATGTAGCCGAACAAATCATGAATAGGAATGATTTAGGAAATGGAAAAATAGATTATCTTTTACCCCATCAAGCAAATAAGAGAATAATTGATGCTACCGCAAGTCGTCTCAATTTATCTGACGATAAGGTACTCATGAATATTGACCGTTATGGCAATACTACTGCGGCTACTTTGCCACTTTTACTGTATGACTACGAATCAAAACTCAAAAAAGGAGACAAGCTCGTATTTACCGCTTTTGGTGGTGGATTTACCTGGGGTGCAGCACACCTCACATGGGCCTATTAAAAAAACTAATTGAAAACTAGATATGGATATTAAAGACATTCAAAATTTAATCAAATTTGTTGCTAAATCAGGAGCACAAGAGGTGAAACTGGAAATGGAAGATATTAAGATCACCATCAAAACCGGTTCGGACCAACCTCAGGTTGAAACTACTGGAATAGTTCAACAATTACAAGCAGTTCCTGCACCTGTTCAATTACAAGCACCACCAGTTGCACCAGCAGAACCGGTGTCTGAAGCGCCTAAAGCAAGTAGTGAGGAAGATCATTATATTACTATTAAATCCCCAATTATTGGAACTTTTTATCGTAAAGCAGCTCCAGACAAACCTAATTTTGTTGAGGTGGGGAATACCATTGCCGAAGGAGATGTCCTATGTGTAATTGAAGCCATGAAACTCTTTAATGAAATTGAATCCGAAGTAAGTGGAACCATTGTTAAAATTTTAGTGGATGATGCTTCTCCAGTAGAATTTGACCAACCTTTATTCGTGATTAATCCTTCTTAAACTACCCTTATGTTTAATAAAATTTTAATTGCCAATCGTGGTGAGATTGCGATGCGAATTATTCGCACCTGTAAAGAAATGGGAGTTAAAACCGTAGCGGTTTATTCCAAAGCAGATGCTGATAGTTTGCATGTTCGTTTTGCAGATGAAGCGGTGTGTATAGGGCCTGCTCCAAGTAGTGAGTCTTATTTAAAGATACCCAATATCATCGCAGCAGCAGAAATTACTAATGCAGATGCCATCCATCCGGGCTACGGATTTTTGTCTGAAAATGCTAAATTTTCAAAAATTTGTGAAGAACATGAGATCAAATTTATTGGGGCTTCTGCTACCATGATTGATCAGATGGGAGACAAAGCTTCAGCCAAGGCAACAATGAAAGCGGCAGGAGTTCCAACCATTCCTGGGTCCGAAGGACTTTTAGACTCTTTAGAAGAAGCGGCTGCTATCGCCAAAGAATTTGGTTATCCTGTTATGTTAAAAGCTACCGCTGGTGGAGGTGGAAAAGGAATGCGTGCCGTCTGGAAAGAAGATGAGCTTCAAAAAGCATGGGAAAGTGCCCGTCAAGAAGCCAAAGCAGCTTTTGGTAATGATGGTATGTACATGGAAAAATTGATTGAAGAACCCCGTCATATTGAAATTCAAATTGTTGGAGATTCTTCGGGAAAAGCTTGTCATCTGTCAGAGCGGGATTGCTCCATTCAAAGACGTCATCAAAAACTAACGGAAGAGACACCTTCTCCTTTTATGACTCCTGCACTAAGAAAGAAAATGGGAGAGGCCGCAGTAAAAGCAGCGGAATTTATCAAATACGAGGGTGCAGGGACTATTGAATTTTTGGTTGACAAACACCGAAATTTCTACTTTATGGAAATGAATACACGTATCCAGGTAGAGCATCCCATCACCGAACAAGTGATTGATTTCGATCTGATCCGTGAGCAAATTAAAGTAGCTGCAGGACACAAAATCTCAGGAAAAAATTATTTACCCAAGTTGCATTCTATCGAGTGCCGTATCAATGCAGAAGACCCAGAAAATGGTTTTAGACCCAGTCCTGGATTGATTTCCAATCTTCATCTTCCAGGGGGACACGGTGTGCGTATTGACACACATGTATATAGTGGATACGTAATTCCTCCACACTATGATTCCATGATAGCTAAATTGATTACTACGGCTCAAACTAGAGAAGAAGCAATCAGTAAAATGAAAAGAGCCCTTCAAGAATTTATAGTAGAAGGGATAAAAACTACTGTTCCTTTCCACCTTAAACTGATGAGTGATCCTGCCTATGTGAAGGGGGATTATACAACCAAGTTTATGGAAGATTTTTCTATGGAGGATTAAGGGTCTTTTTATTCTTTAAAATTTTTAAAAGGAAAAAGGAATATCTTCTTTATACTAAATATAAAATGTTGCATTAGTTCGCACTAATAATGGAAGCTCATAAAATTTAAATTCTATTTATTTAATACGTATTGCCAGTATCCTACATCAATCCATTCCTTAAACTTAAAACCAACTTGTTCTAATTGCCCGACTTTCTTGAAACCTAGTTTTTCATGAAAGCTCACACTGACTTTGTTGGGCAATGAAATTCCAGCAAGTACACTATGGAACCCTTTGTTTTTTAAGTTTTGAATTAAGGTCAAGTATAGTTTTTTACCAATCCCTTTATTTTGATGAGAGTCCATAACATAAACACTGCATTCTAAGGTATATCGATAGGCAGATCTTGATTTCCATGGTGTTGCATAACAATACCCTATCACTTGGTTGGATTCTTCAAAAACAAGCCAGGGTAACTTAGGTTCAGCGTGAATTCTGATTGAGATCGCCTGTTCATCTACAGGACTTTCTTCAAAAGTGATCTGCGTATGTAGGATGTAATAGTTATAAATTGCTGCAATTGCCTTTGCGTCATTTGAAGTGGCAGGCCGAATCATAAAATCTATCCTTTAGGCTTGCTCTTAATGGTTTCTGGTAGCACTCTAAAACCCATGTTGTATAGTGTAAAACCAAAAACATCGGCATATTGTTCAATAGTTTTAGAGACTGGAGTTCCTGCACCGTGCCCCGCATTGGTTTCAATACGAATAAGCACGGGATTATCTCCTTGTTGTTTGTCTTGTAATTCTGCAGCAAACTTAAATGAATGTGCAGGAACCACTCGATCGTCATGATCTCCTGTTGTAATCAGCGTGGCTGGATACCGTGTATCTGCATTGACGTTGTGCACGGGAGAATACCCTTTTAAATAAGTAAACATTTCTGCAGAGTCTTCAGAGGTTCCATAGTCATAAGACCAGCCTGCGCCTGAGGTAAATTTATGATAACGTAGCATATCCAAAACCCCAACAGCAGGAAGGGCAACTTTTACTAATTCTGGACGTTGGGTCATTACAGCACCTACCAAAAGACCTCCATTGGACCCTCCTCGAACCGCCAAAAATTCAGGGCTAGTAATGTTTTCTGCTATAAGGTATTCTGCCGCAGCGATAAAATCATCAAAAACATTCTGCTTTTTTTGCTGAATACCGGCTTGATGCCATTCTTTTCCATATTCACCTCCTCCTCTTATATTTGGGACGGCATAGACTCCACCTTGCTCCATCCATACGGCATTAGTGATGCTAAAGCTAGGACGAAGGCTGATATTAAATCCTCCATAACCATAGAGGATGGTTGGGTTTTTCCCATTGTAATCAACTCCCTTTTTGTGTGTAATGATCATGGGTACTTTTGTGCCATCGTTTGAAGTATAAAACACTTGGGTTGAGATATAATCGTCTGGGTTAAAATCAATTTCGGGAGACCAATATTTCTTTGAAGTCTGTGTTTTGGGTTCGTAAGAATAAATCACTCCAGGAGAATGGTAATTGGTAAAACTAAAATATAAAAGGTCCACTTCTTTTTTACCACTAAATCCTCCTGCGGTTCCAATACCAGGAAGCTTCACTTCTCCCATATTATTTCCTTTACTGTCGTATTGATAAACTTTTGTTATTGCGTCTACCATATATTTTGCAAAAAAGTAACCACTCCCACTACTGGGAGATAAAACGTGCTCTGTTTCTGGAATAAAGTCTTTCCAATATTTTTCATGTGGGCGATTCGCAGAAACCTTGACTACTTTTTGGTTTGGAGCATTTTTATTGGTGACAATATAGAATTGACTCCCTTCTGCATCTAACAGATAACTGTCTGTACTATAATCTTCATCCATAGGAATTAAGGGATTGTTGGGTAGCCTTAAGTCTTTTAAGAAGGAAATATTTCCAGAGGTAGTCTTTGATGCGGAGATTACTAGATACCGACCATCTTCTGTAACCGAAGCTCCAACATAGCGATGTTTTTGTTCTGGAGTTCCACCATAAACAAGTTCATCTTCAGCTTGTGAAGTCCCCAATTTATGGTAATATAATTTATGTTGATCAGTCATGTCTGTCAGTTCACTACCCTCAGGTTTATCATAACTGGAATAGAAAAAGCCCTCATCCAGTTTCCATTCAATTCCACTAAATTTAACATCGACTAGGGTGTCCTCTAAGATTGTTTTTTGGATAGCATCCATCACGATAATTTTTCGCCAGTCACTACCGCCCTCACTAATTGAATAGGCTGCCAGATTTCCTGATTTCGAAAAACGCAAGCCAGCCAAAGAGGTGGTTCCATCTGCTGCAAAAGTATTGGGGTCTATAAAAACCTCTGTTTCTTCTCCGTCTTTTTGACGGTATACTACATATTGGTTTTGAAGACCATCGTTTTTATAGAAATAGGTGTATTCTCCTTCTTGAAAAGGAGCGGAAAGTTTTTCATAATTCCAGATTTGTTCTAAACGGTTTTTAAGTTGACTTCGAAAAGGAATTCGGTCTAAAAAAGAGAAGGTAACTTCGTTTTGTTTCCCCACCCATTCTTCTGTTTCTTGGCTTTTATCATCTTCTAACCATCGGTAGTTGTCAACAATTTCTGTATCAAAATAAGAGTCAGTTACTGGGATTTTTTCTGTAGAAGGATAATTCACTTTTTGTGTGTTTTGTTGACAAGAAAGCAATGTCAGAATAAGTGTGAGAATTAAGAAACGTTTCATAAAAGTTTGTTTTTCTATTTAGTTAAGTACAGGACTTGTTCCTTCCTGCCAAACGGTTTTAGCTTTAAAATGGTCATTGACTTTTTCTAAAAAAAGCAATTCCGCCATAAATTGCCAATCAAAATTAAGTGTTTGATTTGCTGGATGTCGATGATGATCTTGATCAAGGATATACGCTTCGGGTTTATTGAGAATTCTTGTTTCACCATATACTTCCTCAAATTCTTGCCTCAAAGTAAAGAATTTTTGTGTTAGTTTTTGAAGCTCTAATAGAATTTTAGTTTCTTCATCAACTGTGGTAGCAAGATCAAAGGCTTCTATTTTTTTTAATGCTTGAAAGTTGTACTCTACTAAAGCGGCTACTTGCTCGTAAATTGAGAGCATATATTTATTTGTAGGGTTTTCTGATTTAATTTTTCCGAGAGTATATTGGACTTTTTTTAGCAATTCACTTTGTTTGGAAATGCGCTCCAAACGAGGAGCATATTTTTTAGCCCATTCCCCTTTATTATTAAAATCGGGTAAATCTATCACAAGATTTTCAGTGGCATTTTCTCGATGCACTAATGAATTACGGTGAATCCCATCTTCTAATAAAACATTGGTCCAAAGGGCTACGGGATCATCCAAGGCGTCAATAAAGGCATATTCTTCAGATTGGAAAGAGGTACCAAAAGTACGCTGTCTAAAACTCCTTTTAAATTCTTCTTTGGTGCGTTTCATGCCTGCCCAGCTGTATTCTGCAAAAGCGGCAATTCCTCTTTTATAAAGCTCAAAATGTGGGGAGTCATCATCCCAAAGAGTCAATAATAAACCATTGTAATTCCGGTCAATTGATTGTTGGGCAAAGGTTTTTATTTGATCAATATTCCCTTCTCTTTGAGGCATTAAAGTCCAGCGGGTTTGGCCTGCTGTTGCACCCATTACATTAAAACCATTGGATGAGAACCAGTCCATGGCTTTACCATTACCATAGGATTCTGCGCTGTGATAGTTCCACCGCATATACACACAATTTTTAGGGAACTGTTGGATAAATTGATTGAGTTTGGATTCGTTTTTAGCCCAAATAGAATCAACACTTTGTTCACTCATTTGGGTATCATAAATGGGAGACATAAGTCCTGCTTCCTTTAAGGGCATATCGTCCCAAAATATTGGAATTCTATTATGTTTGGCTGCAAAGGCACAGACTTTATTGAGCCATATCAAATTTAATTCCAAGGCTGATTTTCCACTGTTGCGTCCTGTAGTTTGTACTTCATCACCGCCAACGTGCAGGTATTTGCCATGGGGTGTGGCTTCCATTGCATCTAAATACAGATCAAATTGCAATGCATAGGTTTCTGGATCTAAGGGATTAAAAGCCCAATCGCTTTTGGGATCATCGCGAAGGGAAAAATTCTTTTCGTGTTTTAAAATAAAGGAGGCATGCCCCAGGCCTTGAACTAAAGGACTGATATTGATATTTCTCTCTTGCGCATAGTGGCTTATGGCTTTCCATTCTTCTATGGTCATTGCATCTTGGCTCCCTACTTCTGGACGACGCTTGTATTTCAGTTTATCTTCAATCTCTAGAATGATTCCATTGATTTTTAATTGCGCCAAATGATCCATTAATTCATAGTAATAGGATTTTTTTTCTCTATGGTGTTTGATGTCAATTTGGATGGGACGAAAAGCAATTTTTGGAGCATCATAGATTTCCAAAAGGGGTAGCGCTTTTCCTTGGGAATCTTCTATTATTTGTGAAAGACTTACAAAAGCATAAAACATACCAGCTTTGTCTTGAGCTTCTATTGTAATTTTATCTTTTTCAATTTTTAGCGAATAACTTTCTGCCGGTTGGCCTTTCTTGGTGTTAAGGCTGAAATGGATTTGTGCCTTTTCAGAAGTCTCGGTTTGTTTTAGTTTTTTTAAACTTCCATATCGGATGGGGAGTTCTTCTTTTTCAGAATTGAATGCCCATTGTAAATCAGCAGGATAAAGAGTAGAGGGAGCTGTTTTGAGTGAAATTTCTTGGGTAGAAGGGAGAAGCTCAATTGAATTTGGTTTTTCCTTGCTACAAGAGATAATTACAATAAAAATAAATAAGGGGACTAGTTTTTTCATGTAGGTAGGTTTAATCTGTTTGAAAGGAAGAAGCGGGGAGTCCTTCTTTGTTGAAAAGAGTAGCTTCGAAATAATTTTTCCATCCATATCGAGCACGTTTAGGGTTTTTAACTTTCCTTGAACTTACTCGAATGGTATTGTTAATGATCTTTGCGTTGGCAGGAAAGAAATTACCATTAGCTCCTGCAATTTCAAATCCGGTCAACTTATTTTTTGCCATTAATCCACTCCCTACATTGTCAAATTCTAGTTCAATATAGTTGGAAAAAAGACGCTGTTTTTTATATAAAGGACCCGAGGGGACGCGTTTTATTTGGCCGTAATCATTATGCAGGGCCAGGTTTGCGAAACGGAGTCCCACATCTTGTTTGTTTGCCGGATGAATATCAAATTCTTCTCCTATATCAAGGGTAACAACCATTCCGGTTTTGGGAGTAACAAGACTTTTTCGTTGTGCATCTCTCAGTGCCTGTGATTTTGAATTTGCATCGTAAATATAAGGGGCAATTTGGGCAAAGTAAAAAGGAAATTCATAACCCCAACGTTCACGCCAATCCTCTATCATTCCGGTAAATAATTCTTGGTATTCTTCATGATTACCCACATTAGATTCTCCTTGGTACCACAATGCACCTCTGATTCCAAAAGGTAATATAGGGCGGATCATTTTTTGGAATAAAATACTATAGTCATTAGGATTGTTTAAACTACTTCCCTGTTTTAGATTGGCTTGAAGCTTGGTTTCATTTGCAATTAATTCTGAAGTGCTAAAATTATGGAGGTGAAACTTTGGATATAAATAAAAGGCATGGTGTTTTTGTTTCCATACCCCTTGGTCTAAGCGTTGTTTTTCAATTTCATTTTCCAAAATAATACTACCTCTAAATCCCCCTTCACCTTGCAAATCAATGACTCTTATGGCCAAAACATTTCCTTTTTCTTTTAAAATCCCAGCGGGAATTTCATAGATTTTATCAGCACAGCACATTAGAGAGTTTCCTACCAGAACACCATTTATATAAGTGTAATCAATATCGTCAATTCCTTTGTTGAATCTTAGGGTATACTCTTGTTTTGCATCTATTACATCAAAAGATTTTCGATACCACACCACACCGTTTTCTGCAGTGCTCCCACTACTGTAAAATTGCTCAAAAGTAATAGGAAATTTGACATCCTCTGAAGTTTGAAGTTCAACATCAAAAGAATCCCAATTGGAATCATCATGGTTTGAAGCCGCAAAGGCAATATCGTCTAATTCAAGAGCTGACCATATTTTCTCAAGATTATCTCCCTCAGGATAGGGATAACTTTTGGTTTTTAGAAAGGCTGTATTTGATTTTGAAATTGTAAGGTTTTCACGTGTGATTTTTTCTTTAATCCCCTGAAGTCCCCCTGCATCTATAATTTTTTTGGTGGCAGTTTGAGTAGGATTTAAAGCGGCTAGTTTTTCTAAACTGGTCCAAGCTTCTACTCGGGTTCCTCCCCATGAGGAATTTACAATTCCTATTGGAATATTTAATTTTTCATTGAGTTCTCTTGCAAAGAAATAAGCGACGGCACTAAATTGTTTTACATTTTCTGGTGTAGTGACCATCCATGAAGCATTTTGCATGCCTTCATTATTCAAATTTCTGGGAACAGAAAACATTCGAATATTAGGATACTGGGCATTGGCAATTTCGTTTGCTTGATTTTTTATGGGGTATTGTAACTGCCATTCCATATTAGACTGGCCTGAGGCAAGCCAAACCTCTCCTATCATTACATCTTCAAAAACAAGTGTTTGTTTTTTGGATTGAATTTTAATTTGATAGGGACCTCCGTAAGAAGGAGTCTGTAAAAGGGCACTCCATTTACCCTCTTTATTCGTTGTGGTGACGGCAGAGGCTCCCCAACTTGCTTTAATTTCTATTGAAGTATCTGGATTAGCACTTCCCCAAATGGGTACCTCCATTTGTTGTTGTAAAACCATATGATTAGAAAAAACAGGCGCCATCTGTATAGCGTTGATTTCTATTTGGCAACTAAAAAAGGGAGTAAAAAGTATTAAATACCCCAGTCTTTTTAAAAAAGAGAGATTCATGAGAGAAAGCATTTAACTCTCAAATTACGATAATAATTTAAATTAGGATCTAGATTAAAAAATCAGAGCTCATTTGCAATCAGGTACTCTGCAATTTGAACTGTATTTGTAGCGGCTCCTTTCCGAAGATTATCGGCTACAATCCACATATTTACTGCATTACTATGAGAGGTGTCACGTCTTATACGCCCCACAAATACCTCGTCTTTTCCTTCTGCATAAATAGGCATAGGATAGGTGTTTGATTCAGGATCATCTTGAACCATTACACCTGGAGTTTGATCCAAGAGAGAACGTATTTCTTCTATTTCAAAGGGTTTTTCAAATTCAATATTTACACATTCGCTATGTCCTCCTACAACAGGGATGCGGATCGCAGTTGCAGTAATTCCAAGCGTATCATCTCCTAAAATTTTGTGGGTTTCATGAACGAGTTTCATTTCTTCTTTAGTGTAGTCATTTTCTAGAAAGACATCACAATGGGGCAGTGCGTTTTTGTGAATAGGATGGGGGTAGGCCATTTCACCTGAGTTTCCTTCCGATTCATTTTTCAATTGTGCTACAGCTTTTACACCAGTTCCTGTAATAGATTGGTAGGTGGAAATAATCAATCTTTTGATTGTAAAGGCTTTGTGCAGTGGTGCAAGTGCCATTACCATTTGAATAGTAGAACAGTTTGGATTGGCAATGATTTTATCTTCTGAAGTCAATTGATCTCCGTTAATTTCAGGGACTATTAATTTTTTAGAGGGATCCATTCTCCAGGCTGAAGAATTATCAATTACAGTCGTTCCGGCAGCTGCAAACTTTGGTGCCCATTCCAATGAAGTTTCCCCTCCAGCAGAAAATAATGCAATATCGGGTTGTGCAGCAACGGCAGTTTCTAATCCAATAATGATATAGGTTTTTCCTTCAAATTCCATTTCTTTTCCTACAGAACGTTCCGAGGCAACCAATAACAATTCTGTGATAGGGAGCTTGCGTTCCGCTAATACTTTTAACATGACATGACCCACCATTCCAGTGGCTCCAACAACTGCTACTTTCATTATTTTTAATTTTTGCCAAAAATAAAACTAAAAACCAGAGTATCCATACTTTACAATAGATTTAAGAAAAAATAACAATTTGTTTTATTTATAACAAATCGTAACATTAGTCTTTTAAGACCCTTTTGATTCGGGGACCTAAACTGCTGAGTAATTCATAGCTGATTGAATTTCCATCCTGTGCAAAAGCAGAAGCTTTTTTAGTATGACCAAAAAATTCTACAGTATCACCCTCTTTACAATCAACAGTTGTAACGTCCACCATAAGAAGATCCATACAGACATTTCCTACTATAGGGGCTTGTTTGCCATGAATCAACACACTGCCCTTGTGATGTCCATAATGCCTTCCAATTCCATCTGCATGGCCTATGGGTAGCGTTGCAATTTTAGTGTCATTTGGGGCTTTCCAGCCATGATCGTATCCAATAAATCCACCTTTTTTAACCTGATGTATTTGTGAAATAGTACTTTGCAATACCCCAAGGGGTTTAAGTTCTGCCTCCCAATGGGGATGATTGGCAAACCCATGTAAGGCTATACCACAGCGTACCATATCAAATTGATATTCCGGATAATTAAAAACCCCCGAACTGTTTAACAAATGGAACTTTGGAGGTTGATCTGATAGCTTTTCGTGTTTAGTTTTCAAGGCTTTAAAGAGTTCAATCTGACGCTCACAAAGGGAAGAAGGTCGTTTTGCTTCAGAGGCTGCTAAATGGGAATAGATGCTTTCCACTTTGAAACAGTCATCTTTTACCTGTTCTATCAACCAATCAAACTGATCAGGACTAAACCCTAATCGATTTAAGCCTGTATTGTATTTGATGTGAATGGGGTATTGTTTGATTTTCTTTTTAAGGAGGATTGATTTAAAATTTTCCATCAGGGCCTGACTATAAAGGCAGGGTTCGAGACAAGAGGTTAAAAGTGATTCTAGATTATTGATCTGAGGATAAAACACCATTATAGGAATCTTGATTCCTTCCTTTCGTAGTTGCTCTCCTTCTTCTACATAAGCTACGGCAAGATAGGATACACCAAGTTTTACTAAACGTTTTGCTATGGCTATTGAAGAACTCCCATATGCAGCAGCTTTAACAACCCCTACAAGCTGTGTTTTGGGTAATATTTTTGATCGCAAACAAGTATAGTTGTGATCTAGATGCGAAAGATGGAGCGTGAGTGTGTTCAAGTGTATTGTTTTCCAGACTATTTGGAGTCCTTTTTTTTCTGATTGTTCGCTTTAAAGAAGGCAGCTCGAGAGAGGGGTTCGTAGCTTTCTTTTTCTCCCAAAAGGACGATGGAATTATTTTCACTCGTTCTAAAACTGTGATTTGCAAGTCCCCCTGTTCGTGTACAGATAGCATGAACTTTAGTAACATATTCTGCAGTAGCCATTAATGCAGGCATAGGACCAAAAGGATTTCCTTGAAAATCCATATCCAAACCAGCAACGATAACACGGACTCCGTTATTAGCCAAGTCGTTACATACTTTTACAATCTCATCATCAAAAAATTGTGCTTCATCAATACCTACTACATCGCAGCCATCGGCTAAGATGGGAATGTTAGCGGCAGCGGGGACAGGTGTTGAGGGAATTTGATTTTGATCATGAGAAGTAACCAATTCATCGTCATAGCGAAGGTCAATTGCAGGTTTGAAAATCTCGATTTTTTGTTTGGCAAATTGGGCTCTTTTGAGACGTCTGATGAGTTCTTCTGTTTTGCCAGAAAACATGGAGCCGCAGATGACCTCTATCCATCCAAATTGTTCGTTTGACTTTACGGTATTTTCTAAAAACATTTTGTAATTTTCAACTTGAAAAACAGATTTTTATGACCCCTTGATAACAAAGGTATTAAAATCTCGCGGGTTGATGTACGAAAAATCATGACAGAACAAATAAAAAGTGCTTTAACGAAATGGGCGGAAAAAGTTCTCAAAAACGAAAGTAATTGGGAAACAGAGCAAACACACGCTGCCATTCAGCGACTTTACGAAATTTCAATTTATTATAAATTACTTCAAGAAGAAGAAGTTCAAAACGCTAAAAAATGGGGACGTCATCAAAATGAACTTAAAGCTGTTCTCGATGCGCTAAATCCATCAGAAATAGAGGGAAAAAGTACGCCAGAGGAAGATGATTTGGAAGTTCCTCCATTGATGGATACCATAAAAAACATGGTCACTGAAATGCCAGAAACAGAGTCCTATGCGACTCTTTTTGAAAATGTTGCAGATACCCCCACGTTTATAACGAAAGAAGAAGCATCCTCTTCTGAAACAATTTTAGAGCCAAAAGTAGGAGAAGAAGAAAGAAAAAACATCAATGATATTTTTGCTAAAACGGTGAGTATTGATTTGAATGACCGTCTCTCTTTTATCAAACATTTGTTTGAGGAAGATGTGAGTGCTTATGAACGAGTTCTTTCTCAGATAGTGACTTTTGAGCGATGGGAAGAAGTTGAACTATTTATAAAGCAAATGGTAAAACCGGAGTATAAAAATTGGAGTGACAAAGCAGCGATTGAAGAACGGTTTTTAACTATTTTACAGAAAAATTTTAGTGTTTAAAGTCATTTTTTAATCACCACTAACCCTTAAAATAAAAAGAAGTGATCTATTTGATCCCCACACCCATAGGTAATTTAGAGGACATGACCTTTCGGGCAGTTCGCTTACTTAAGGAAGTAGATTTGATTTTGGCAGAGGATACTCGGGTTAGCTCAAAGCTCTTAAAACATTTTGAAATTGACACTCCCTATCAGAGTTTTCATATGCATAATGAGCATCACAAAGTTCAGCAGGTGATCAATCAACTCAAAAACGGTAAAACCATAGGCTTGATTTCGGACGCAGGAACTCCTGGAATTTCTGACCCTGGATTTTTGATGGTTCGTGAAGCCTTAAAAGAAGGAATAGAAGTGCAATGCCTGCCAGGACCTACCGCATTAATTCCAGCTTTAGTACAAAGTGGAATTCCTTGTGATCGTTTTATTTTCGAGGGATTTTTACCTCCCAAAAAAGGGAGACAAACTCGACTTCAACAGATGGCTGAAGAGCCAAGAACGCAAGTGTTCTATGAGTCTCCTCACAAGCTTCTAAAAACTTTAGAACAGTTGGTACAGTATTTTGGAGCAGGCCGAATAATAGCCGTTGTCCGAGAAATTTCAAAACTGTACGAAAGTACTTTTAGAGGAACTGCAGCCGAAGGCCTTCAGTTCTTTCAAAGTCATCCTCCCAAAGGCGAATTTGTCATTGTGATTGAAGGCAAGAAAACCCCATAATCATGAAATGGATTGCCCAACCTCTTGCTTCAGAAAAAACAGCAGAACATTTGTCAGAAGTGTTGGGAGTATCTCCTGTAATCTCTCAATTACTTGCACAACGAGGGATTGATTCTTATGATCAAGCGAAAACTTTTTTTCGGCCTAGATGGGAACAGCTGCATGATCCCTTTTTGATGCAAGATATGACGGTTGCAGTGGACCGTATTGTCACTGCAATAGAACGGCAAGAAAAGGTGATGGTTTTTGGGGATTATGATGTTGATGGAACAAGCGCTGTAGCATTAGTGTATTCTTATTTACAAGATAAAATTGAACATTTAACCCCTTATATTCCCGATCGGTATAAGGAGGGATATGGGATTTCTATTGCAGGTATTTATACTGCAAAAGCGGAGGGTATAAGTTTAATTATTGCTTTAGATTGTGGAATCAAAGCCATTGATCAAGTGACTTATGCAAAAAAATTAGGCATAGATTTTGTGATCTGTGATCATCATTTACCTGGAGATCAATTACCAGATGCTATAGCTGTTTTAGATCCAAAACGTTCTGATTGTGCTTATCCTTTCAAAGAGTTATGTGGTTGCGGAATTGGGTTTAAGTTAATCCAGGCGTTACAACAACAGAGTCAACTCCCTGAGGAAGCTTTATTTCCCTATCTGGATCTTGTAGCGACTGCCATTGCTGCGGATATTGTTCCCATTATTGGGGAGAATAGAATTCTAACATTTTTGGGAATCGAACAGCTAAATCGACAGCCAAGAAATGGGTTTCAATTTTTCTTAAAAGCCTTAAAGAAGCCGGTTCGTGTAACCGATTTAGTTTTTGTGATTGCTCCAAGGATTAACGCTGCAGGAAGAATGGATCATGGACTCAATGCGGTTCAACTGCTTACCGCTAAGGATCCTGAAGAAGCGCTTCCTATAGCGAGATCAATTGAATTTTATAATTCTGAACGTCGCGCAACAGATGAGCGTATTACACAAGAAGCCTTACAACAGATCCTATTAAATGAACAACAAGAAACTTTTTCTACAGTCGTATTTCATTCTTCTTGGCATAAAGGAGTCATTGGAATTGTGGCTTCACGTTTAATTGAAACCTATTATCGCCCCACTGTTGTATTAACAGAATCTGAGGGGATATTGTCTGGCTCTGTTCGCTCTGTAAGAGGGTTTGATGTGTATAAAGCTTTGGAAGCCTGTAAAGGGCATATGATTCAATTTGGAGGACACAAATATGCCGCAGGATTAACATTAAAGCCAGAACAACTTGAAGGATTTGTTGAAACACTTGAAGCCTATGTAAAAAAGCATATTTTGCCAGAACAACGCCTCCCTAGTTTGACTTATGATCTTGTTTTGAGTTTTGATGTACTCACTCATAAGCTATTGAGAATTTTAAATCAAATGGGTCCTTTTGGGCCTAAAAATATGCGTCCTGTATTTGTAACACATCATTGTAAAGATACTGGAAACACCCGCCTTGTAGGTAAAAAAGAAGAACACCTTAAACTTGA
>Ga0209654_1000265_pt1 | contig 54362 bp, 42 predicted proteins | sample SaaInl1SG_22_DNA_FD_184646 | JGI IMG/M metagenome (GOLD analysis project Ga0209654, IMG submission 184646) | Marine microbial communities from expanding oxygen minimum zones in the Saanich Inlet - ESP_161SG_22_DNA (SPAdes) (version 2) | ecosystem: Environmental > Aquatic > Marine > Intertidal... | reverse complement strand
GTACTCTTTTAGTTCGTTACGCCAACGATAAAGAACAGATGGAAAAATATCTAAGTCTTCACAGACCTGTTGTACATTACCTTTAGCGTAACTTAATTCTACCGCTTTTTGTTTAAACTCTAAGGTGTAGTGTTTTGGTGTTTTTCTCATAATTGCTAAGTTAATAAACTAGCAAACATATTCTCTCAACTTAGCGTCCAAGCTAATGTAGTAATTCCAACTTGTTTCATAACTGGTCTGGAGAAGTAGAAATCATTTCAAATAAAAGCGGAGGAAACAAATATTATAATAACACTTTTAGAGATTACCAAGGTACTTTAACTTTGAGACATGGTAATAATACAGAAGTATTTAATAATTTCTTCTTTGGAAATAATAATTCTTTTTCTGGTGGTGTAAGAGTTATCGGAGAAGGTCATAAAGTATATAACAACTATTTTGAAGGACTTAGGTATAGAAAACCAAATGGGTCGGGGTCTAGTACCACAGGAGCCTTAAATGTTATGAACGGTTTAGAAAACTCTCCGTTAAATGGATATTATCAAGTTAAAAATGTACAAATTGTAAATAATACACTCGTAGATTGTGATTTAGGTATTAGAATTGGAACTAGTTTGAGTGGAGCAAGGCTTGCACCAGAAAACCTTACAGTTGCTAATAACATTATTTTAAACTCTGATATAAACGCATTTCAAATACTTACGGCACCAACAGGAGCTTCAAGCAACGCGGGTAATATTACACAAAATGGAAGTTGGGATTTAACTAATGGTGTTAATTCAAACCAAACAGTAGCTTCAGGATTATTAACCAGTGGTAGCGATTTCTATAGGATAACTGCTGGAAGTGCAGCGATAGATGCTGGTGTAGGGGGGCTATACTTTTTTAAACAAGGATATTTTATATGGAGATAGAGACGCCAATTTTGATGCTGGAGCCGAGGAATTTAATGCGAGTGGCACCTCTAGGCCTTACAAATTAACTGATGTGGGAGTGAAACTAGGTTTTGGTGCCTTAAATGCCTTGTCCGTTAGTAGTTTGTTCTTAGATAAAAATAGTATCAAAATTTATCCGTCACCCAGTAAAGGGAAATTTACGCTTTCAAATAAAAACGGAATTATTGGAAAAGTTACAATATTTGATGCCAGAGGGCAACTTCTTCGTACCGAATATTTAGAGCTAAAGGAGGCTGATATCGATATTAGCAATTTTTCAAAAGGTATTTATATTTTAAGATCAAACCAATCTGTAAATCGTATTGTATTAAATTAAAGGGTAAACCAATGCTTTATAATTTCTTTTTCTGTTGAAGTATTACTTCTATGTATAAATTCGTTTTTAACAGCGTCATATTCGTAATCTTCTCCCCATTTGGTATGATTTTCAGCTACCTCGGCAATTGCATCACAGATAAAATCAATTTCATCATTAGTCATTGTTGGGTGAATAGACATGCGTATCCATCCCGGGCGCTCAATTAAACAGCCTTCCAATATTTTTGCTTCAATAGATTTCGAAGTAGATTGGTCTACATTTAACAGGTAATGACCATAAGTCCCTGCACATGAACAACCCCCACGTGTTTGTACCCCAAATCTATCGTTCAGAAGTTTTACTATAAGATTGTAATGTGCACCTTCAATGTAAAAAGAGAACACACCTAATCTGTCTTTATGCTCAGGAGCTAAAATTTTTAAGTTTGGAATTTTAGATAATCTATCAAATATAATTGTATTTAGTTCATGCTCTCTATCCAAAATATTTTGCACTCCCATATCTTCTTTAAGCTTTATGGATAATGCAATCCTAATAGCTTGTAAAAACCCTGGCGTACCGCCATCTTCTCGAGTTTCAATATCATCAATATAATCATGGTCGCCCCAAGGATTTGTATAACTTACCGTTCCGCCACCAGGATTATCGGGTACTAAATTTTTATATAATTTTTTGTTGAATATTAATACTCCAGATGAACCTGGGCCGCCCAAAAATTTATGAGGTGAGAAGGTTATGGAGTCTAAATAGGCGTCCTCATCTTTTGGATGCATATTAATATTTATATATGGTGCAGAACATGCAAAATCTACAAAACACAACCCATTGTTGCGATGCATCGTTTTTGCAACTTCATAGTAGTTGGTTGCAATTCCTGTAACGTTAGAACATCCTGTAATAGCTGCAATTTTTATAGGTACATGTTTAAATTCCTCCAACAGTTCTTCGAGTTTAACTAAACATGGCAGGCCTTCATTGTTTGATGGGATTACCTTAACGCGAGCTATGGTTTCCAACCAAGAGGTTTGATTGGAATGATGTTCCATATGTGATACAAAAATTATAGGGCGTTTCTCCTCAGGAACTATGGTGTTTTCTTTTAAATTCTCACACAATTTAAGTCCTAAAATACGTTGAAACTTATTTACTGCTCCAGTCATTCCTGTACCAACAGTAATTAGTACATCGTCTTGCGATGCATTAACGTGTTGTTTTATGATTGTTCGCGCATCATGGTAGGCATGTGTCATTACACTTCCTGTGATGGAAGTCTCAGTGTGTGTATTGGCAACAAAAGTTCCTATTTCTTTGCTTATCTTTTCTTCAATGGGTTTGTAGAGTCTTCCACTAGCTGTCCAATCTGCATAAATAATTTTTTTTCTGCCATAAGGTGAATCAAATTCTGCATCAATACCAACAATATTTTTTCTAAATGATGAAAAATGCTTTTCTAGTTTTGATGGACTTAATACTTCAATCATGACTATTTATTTTTAAAAACTTCCAATCCACATTCTAAAAATGTGGCGTACTCATTTTCATCAGGTGTATAACCAACTGGTTGATTCAAAATTTTAGTTCCATCCGCATTCAATAAAACATAATAAGGTTGCGAATTGGTTTGAAAAAACTGTGTTTGAAAATTGGCCCATTTATGTCCATAATTTTTTAGCTGCCGTGTACCGCCATTGATTCTATTCACCAAAACCTGCTCATCTTCAGGGAGCTCTTTTTTATCATCTACATACAATGATATTAACACATAATCATTCCTCAAGTAATCATCAATACTCTTTTTTGACCACACATGTTCTTCCATTTTTCTACAATTCACGCATGCATAACCTGTAAAATCCAACATAATGGGTTTGTTTACTTTTTTGGCATAGGCAATACCCGTTTTTAAATCCTTAAAGCACTCCAAATTATTGGGGCAATCGTTAGGATACAAAAAGCTATAACCTACTGGAGGTGCTAAACCACTTAAAAGAGTTAATGGTGTAAAGGTGTTCGTTTCTTTATTCACCCTAAAGCCTGATACCAAATAAATAACAAAGGATGCTATTAATACGCCTCCTGCTATTCGGGAGAATGATAATTTTTTAATGGGTGAGTCATGCGGAAATTTAATTCTGCCAAACAGGTATAAAGCTAATCCAGCAAAAATAATAATCCAAATAATTAAGAAAGGTTCAATTTTCAAGATGCCCCAGTGTTGAACCAAATCAGCATTTGATAAAAATTTGAAGGCTAATGCCAATTCCAAAAACCCCAAAATGACCTTAGTAGTATTTAACCAACCACCAGATTTTGGTAACGCGTTCATCATATTAGGAAACATGGCGAATAGTGCAAAAGGTAAACCTAAAGACACCCCAAATCCTGCCATGCCAGCAGTAAGTTGCCACGCGCCACCATCGGCAGTTAAGGAACCTGCTAATAGCGAACCTAAAATGGGTCCTGTACAAGAAAAGGATACAATAGCTAAGGTTAGCGCCATAAAAAAGATACCTATCAATCCTCCTGCATTTTCACCTTGGGTGGTTTTGTTTGTCCAACTGGATGGTAACGTCAATTCATAATATCCAAAGAACGAAAAGGCAAAAAATAGAAAAATGGCAAAGAAAATAACGTTTAACCACACATTCGTGGAGATTTCATTTAAAATATCTGGATTTACAGAATCCAATAAGTGAAATGGTACACTTAAAATGATATAAACCGCAAAAATAAAAAAGCCATATAACAGCGCTTTTGAAATACCTGAAGCTTTATTTTGACCACTTTTTTTAGTAAAAAAACTAACCGTTAAAGGAATCATGGGAAATACACAAGGCGTTAACAAAGCTAATAGACCGCCTAAAAAACCCAACCCAAAAATACTCCAAAGTGATTTTCCGGTATTTGAGCTATTTGAGTTGATAGCAGCTTCATTGGCACAACTTGTTGAAGATTTGCTTATATCCTCGGGCGATAAACCATATAGTAAATTATTTACTTCGGTATTATCTACTGAAGAAAGGTTTTCAACAGTACTATTGCTTGTATTGGAACCATCTAAATTAAAAATCAATTCCTCTTCTGTTGGTGGCGTGCAGCGTTCATCATTACAAGCCATAAATTCTACCAAACCATTTATAGCAGTAACACCTTCTTCAATTTCAATTTTCTGTTTAAATGAGGCTTTGTTTTCAAAATACTTAATCTCCATGTTAAAAACAGGGTCATCAACCGTATGACCTTCTTCTTCTGAAGTATTATTTATTAGATTGAAAGATGCATCCTCGTTAATGTACGAAAACGTGGTGGGTATTGGGCCATCTTCTGGAACGCTCTGCGAATATAGATGCCAACCAGATTCAATGGTCGCTATAGATATCAATTCATATTCCGTGTCTGTTATTTTCTCAACGGCAGTTTCCCACTTCACCGGATTATAAATCTGGGCATTGACAAAACTTACTGTTATAAAAGCTAAAAATAAAAGTGCTTTTTTCATAGATTCATTTCGTTTTAAAATGGAATTCACTTTAACAAGTTTCATGCTAATTTAATATTATTGTTTTGGTTTGAAGACAACTTGATAAGATTTACCGCCATCAAGAACTTGTTTTGCAATGTCCTGAATATCTTTTTTGGTCATATTGTTTACAATATTCTCAAAGTTCTTAGGGTCGTTTATGTTTTCGTTATATCTGAAGTAAGATGTCAAAACTTGCATGTCGTAACCATTTTTATCTTTAGCTTGTTCGCGCTCCTTAATGAAATTGGTTTTGGTTTTGGTTAAATCATCGTCATTGATGTCTCCATTGGCAATTTTTTGTAATTCTGTATTAACGATATCCACTAATTTATCGGCCATTTCTGGATTACAATCAAATTTAAAAGAGACATAGGCTTGCGATTTTGGTTCTCTATAAAAACGAGCACTAGCTCTTGGGCTATATGCACCACCTTCAGCTTCTCGTACAGTTTCAGTAACTCTTAATTGTAAAATATCACCTAATGCATTGGTATAAATATCATTGCTTTTTGAGTATGGCATCTCCTTTTTATAGGCAACATTTACGTTTGCCTTTGGGTCTTCCATGGGTAAATAAATATCTTTATCAATAGCATTAGAAACCCATTCTGATGCATTATTATTAAAGGTTTCTTTTGTATTCTGGGTTGGCAAACTGGCTAAATATTGTTCTAAAAGTGGTTTTAGTTGGGCTTCTTTTACATCGCCAACAATAAAAAATTCGAAATCTGAAGCATCGGCAAAACGATCGTTGTAAACGGCTTTTATCTTTTCAAAAGAAATATCTTTTACAAAATCTTCATTGAAAATACGCTCTTTAGGGTTGTTTTCTCCATAAATAGCTATCGTTAAGCTATCGCGCATTTTTTCACCTATATCTTTACTTCTTCTTATTAAGTAATTGTTTATATTACTTTCTAAAACCTTGAAAGCCTCCTCGTCAAAACGTGGCTTTACAAAATAAACATGAGTTAATTGTAGCATGGTTTCAACATCCTTTGTGTTTGAACTCCCAAAAAGCGACTCATTGATGTCTCCTAAAGTGGTTCTAACACTTACGGTTTTACCTGCTAAAACCTTTTGCAAATCGGTTGCAGTAAAATCGCCCAATCCAGACATCTGAACTAAATTGCCTACTAAACTTGCCGATGGCAAATCTTCGTCACTCAAAAGGGATGTACCGCCATAACTAACAGCATTTAACGATACTTTATCTTTTTCTTTATCTACATACTTGTAATGCACGTTAATACCATTGCTTAAAAGGTAAGTAGTAGCTCCGGTTTCATCATTTACGGTTGTTTTTGATATTTTACCTGATTTAATATTGAGGTCAGATACCAAAGTTTTTCCTGCAATAGCCTCAGAATATTGCTGTAAAGTAGTATCGTTTTCAACAGACGCAATAATTTGTTTTACTTGGTCTTCGGTTAAATTATCTTGATCTTCAACTCCTGTTACATTTACATATCTGTTATTTTCAGCGTATAATCGTTTTATAGTATTGTGAAGTTCTTTTTGAGTTAACGCGCTTAAAATTTGCTTTGCTATATCGTATTCCTTTTCAATATCGGTGATGGTGCTATTGTTCAAGAAATCATTTTGAATAGCTCTTTCAATTTGCCCATGGCTTCTATCTTCTTTTTTGGCTATTTGGTTTTCGTAAGACGTTGTAAGTTTGGCAACCGCTCTATCTATTTCTGGTTGTAAATAACCAAATTTAACTGCTCTTACAACTTCGGTTAAAACTTCTTGAAATGCCTCTTTTTGTTGATTTGGCTTTGGTGCAAGACTCACACTAAACGCATTGGATGTTCTAGACATTTGTCTATAGCTAACACGAGCCCCTAGGAAACTAGCGTCTGGTTTTTGAGCTTTTTCTGAAATTCTTGCAGAAAGCATACTGGTTGCCATCGACTCTAGTAATGAGCTTTTTAAATGGGCAACCGTTTCGGTTTCCAATGATTTTTTATGACGAATACCAAAACTAATACTAGCCGTAGAAACTTCTGGGTCTTTACCTAAACTGTAAAGTAATGTATCATTATCAGGGATATCAACAATAAATCGTTCTTTTGGGTTTTCAACCGCTGGAATTTTAGAAAAACCAGCAATAATTTTTTGTTCAATCTCAGCTACATCTACGTCGCCAATAATGGCAATAGCTTGTAAATCGGTTCTATACCAATCGTGATAAAAATCCCTAAGGGCTTTATATTCAAACCCTTCAACAACACTCATTAAACCAATGGGTAATCTATCAGCATATTTTGAATGGTTGAATGTAATGGGTAAACTGGTTTGAAATAAACGCATTTGCCCATTTTGGCGCGTACGCCATTCTTCTTTTATAACACCACGTTCGGCATCAATCTCTTCATCGGTTAGCAATAAATAGTTAGACCAATCTTTTAGAATGGTTAAACAGGTATCAACCAAACCATCTTTTGTTGGAATGTTGTTTAAATTATATACGGTTTCATCAAAAGAAGTATAAGCATTAATATCTTTTCCAAACACAGCACCGTGCTTTTGAAGCGTGTTTAAGATGCCTTTTCCGGGAAAACTCTCGGTACCATTAAATGCCATATGTTCCAAAAAATGCGCCAGACCTTGTTGGTCATCATTCTCTAAAACTGAACCTACATTTTGAATGATGTAATAACTTGCGGCGTCTTTTACAACATCGGTACTTTTAATGTAATACGTCATGCCATTTGGCAACACTCCTTTTTTGATTGATTGATCTATGGGCAGTGTTTGATCTAGATTTAATGTCTGAGAAGTGACGTTTAAGGCGATGAAAAAAGTAAAGACTAAAATGGATAAGCGTTTCATATGGTTGTTTTTATTTTACGTGTTAAAACTAGGCTTTTAGTATAAGTATTAGTTTGTTTTTAAGATGAATTTAGGATAAGAGGACTGCGAAACACAGTCCTCTTTATTTTTTCTTCATAACAGAGTGACTAATTCAAATATGAAAAAAACTAATCTCTAACTATCTAGATGTTATATTTGAACGATTCCCCTATTAAGGAAATGTTAAAATTTCATTCATTTATTTCGGTTTGTGACTTTTGACATGAAAAATAATTTAATACTTCAGCTATCTCATATTATTTCTAAAAGTATCTTTTTAAAATTCTAACATGAAATAATCCTTGCTATTGGTTTGATTTCTTTTTATTTTCATTTTTTCTTTAGTATGAACTATGAGCTTGGACTTGCAACAACATAGTGGACAATTAGTTAAGAGACTATGTGGACTTGTTAGCTTTTAAGAGCTCTATCCAACAAGACTTCCATACATCCAACTCGCACCATTTACGATAATAGCCGAAAACGGTCTTGTAATTCAAGATATCGTTCTCGAAAAGGCTCTCAACAGGAAGAAACTCCCACTGAATCCCTGTTTTGAGCTTATAAAGAATTGCATTAACAATCTCATATAGAGGCACTTTGGCTTGAAACCTCGTTTTGTCTTTGGTAAATATGGAACTATTTCCATTTCTATCATATCTTTGCTTAGTACTTGGTACATAGGGTTTGGTTTTTATGTTTTGCAACACAAACTTCTAAAACCCCTATTTTTCCTCAAAAAAAAAATCAAGATGACTTCTATTAAATTATCTTGACTTTAATGCGTTAATGGTTTTAATAAAATTTGACTTTATAGTATCCTCGTGCATATGATTGCCCTGGTATACAACCCATTTGCCGTTGACCATTGTACCTAGGTGCATTTTATAATTGGAACTATAAACAATCGTTGAAGATAAGTGTTCAATGGATGTACATGCCAACAAAGGTGAGTTGGCATCATACACTATTGCATCAAAAGGCTCTCCAACTTTAAAATAATCTGTATTAAAATTATTCATTGCTTTTCTACCTGCTTTTAATGCCATGTCTATACCAAATAAACCACTATCGCCAAATTTAGGTAAATAGAAAGAATTGCGCTTGTGCGTAGTTAACCGCTGCCCGTAATCCAAAATTCTTAACTCTTCTAATGGATTTAAACCAACGTGAGAATCTGTACCAATACTCCATTGTCCTTTACTGCGTTGGTATAATTCTAGAGGAAAAATACCATCTCCTAAATTTCCTTCAGTTGAAGGGCATAACACAACATTAGCACCCGTTTTTGCTATACCAATAGTTTCCGCTTCGGTAAGATGGGTGGCGTGCACTAAATGATACCGCTCACTCATATCTACATTATCCAACATCCATTCCACCGGACGCTGCCCTAGATAGTTTATAGCATCTTGTACTTCTTTTTGCTGTTCTGAAATATGTATATGGAATGGAACTTCTTTCGAAAATTGAGAGGCAACTTTTTTAATAAGCTCAGGTTCAACACCTCGCATAGAGTGTATTCCTATTGCAATATTTGCATCTTTATAATTTTTAGTAACACGTTCACTAGCATCATACAATCTTTGATAAGCGTCAATTGTTTTAGAAATAAAACGGCGTTGTGCTTTTGTTGGGTTTTTATTAAATCCCCCCTTTTGATAAAAAATAGGAATCAACGTAAGTTTAATGCCTGCATTTTTAGCTGCGGCAACCAAACGACTTCCCATTTCTGCTATGTTATTGAACTGCTTTCCATTCTTGTCGTGATGTAAATAATGGAATTCTGCCACATTCGTATAACCATATTGTAACATTTCTACATACAACATAGTAGCAATAGTTTCAAATTGATCTGGATTAACAGTTAAAGCAAGTTTATACATTGCCTCACGCCAAGACCAAAAATCATCAGGAACACCAACACCTTCATGGGACTCTGCAATCCCTGACATAGCATATTGAAATGAATGAGAATGTGCATTTTGAAAACCCGGTAATGCATATCCATTAACATATTCTGCTGCTTTTGATTGTGAATCGTAATCAATAGATATGATTAAACCTCTATGATCTACTTTTACTTCCGCTTTACTTTTCCATCCTTGACTCGTTAAAAGTCGATTAAACAGATATGTTTTCATGAATAATCTTTATTATAGTGCCGTACAAACACCGATTAAGCCTTCCAAAGTGTTTTTTAAAACCTTCCTTATGTTATCTGATCGTTCCTTATCAAAATTGAGTTCACGGTCATCCATATACACCAATTTATTCATTTCCAATTGTAGTGCATGAACGTTATGTTGCGGTTTACCAAAATAACGCGTTATATGCCCTCCTTTAAACGGATAGTTTTCACTAACTTGATAATTCCCATTATTTAAACCTTCAAGTGCTGAATCGATTAATTTAGGATGAGCTGTTTTTCCATCATTATTCCCTAGAATTAAATCGGGAAACCTTTCTTCTCTTATTGTAGGAACAACTGCTCTTATGGAATGGGCATCCCACAGCAACACTTTACCAAATTGTGCTTTTCGCTCTTCTAATAGTTCTGCTATTTTTTTATAATAAGGCCAATAATAGACATCTAGTCTTCTATTAATTTCATTGAAATCGGGCATGTATTCCTTTTTACTATAAATAGAATTACCAAAAAAATCTGTGGTTGGTGTTAATCCAGTAAGTATTCTACCATCATTATATAAAGGTGCGCTTTCTGGATCTCTATTAAGATCTATTACCCAGCGGCTGTAATTTGCTTTTATAATGGTGATTCCCATGTTTTGCGCAAACTTATATAGCTTATCCACATACCAATCGGTATCATCAATTTGATGACGCATACGTTTACGGTATTGATTTTTTAGCTCTTTAGGAAACTTAGTTCCTGAATGTGGTACACTTAAGATGATAGGAACTGGGGCTGCTTTAGCTTTATAAATTGTATATAGGTTATCCATAGATAAATGCTTTATTTCACAACACACTTCCCATTAATATATACGGATGCTATTTGAGACATTCCAAAAGTGTATGGTATAAATGCGTAAGAACTTATTGAATGTGTTAAAATAAAGTTTGCTTTCTTTCCTACGGTAATAGAACCAACTTCCTGATCTAAACCCATAGCATAGGCACCGTTAATCGTTGCAGCATTTATTGCTTCTTCTGGCGTCATATTCATTTTGACACAGGCTGAAGACACCACAAAATTCATGTTTCCGGATGGTGCAGACCCAGGATTATAATCGGTTGCTACAGCTAAAGGCAAACCTGCGTCAATTACTTGTCTCGCAGGTGTGTATGGAATTCCTAAGAAATACGAACAGCCTGGTAAAGCCACGGGCATGGTCTTGGTATTTTTTAGTGTTTGAACATCCTCATCCCGCATTACTTCCAAATGATCAACAGATAAGGCCTTGTGCTTCACCCCTGCTTTTACACCTCCAATAGCATTAAATTGGTTGACATGAATTTTTGGTACTAACCCATATTGTTTTCCAGCTTCTAAAATCAGTTCAGTATCCTTAACTGAAAAATATCCAGTTTCACAAAATACATCCATAAACTCCGCAAGTTGTTCTTCGGCTACTCTTGGAATCATAACTTCAATCAATAATTTCAAATACCCCTTTTTATCATTTTTGTATTCAGAAGGTAAGGCGTGTGCTCCTAAAAAGGTAGACTTTATTGGTAAATCATAGTTTTCTTTTAATCGCTTAATAACGCGAAGCATTTTTAACTCTGCCTCTAAGTTCAATCCATAACCTGATTTTATTTCTATGGCGCCAGTACCCAATCTTATTACCTCTTCTAATCGTATTTTACTTTGGTGGTATAGTTCTTCCTCTGGCGTTTCCTGTAATTTTTTTGCCGAATTTAAAATACCGCCACCTCGATTCGCTATATCTTCATAAGACAGCCCATTAATTCTATCAACAAATTCGCGCTCTCTTGTTCCGGCATAAACCAGGTGTGTATGTGAATCACACCAAGTGGGCAATACTAATCTTCCTGAAGCATCAACAATTTTGGCATTTGAATTATTTGGGCAATCTGCCATTTTTCCAAAATCTGCAATTAGCCCATTTTCAACTAAAACAAATGCATTATCGATGGTGGGCAGATTACGCATCTCTTCTCCTGATACAAAAGAAATTTTCTGTTCACGTACTTGAACAAGTTGTTTAATATTTATGAAAAGTGTTTGCATTAAAATTTAAAATAAGGATTCTAAAATTGTATCATCAACTAAATTGGGTAATGTCACCTTTAAATTTGGCGTTCGTTCCATTTCACGTTGTATGGCAAAACGCGCATGTTCATTTCTTGCCCAACTTCGTCTAGAAATACCATTATTCACATCGTAAAAGAGCATATTTTTTAGTCTTTTTTCGGCTGCTTCGCTACCATCTAGTAACATTCCAAATCCACCGTTAATCACTTCGCCCCAACCTACGCCACCACCATTGTGAATGGACACCCAAGTGGCACCTCTAAAACTATCACCGATAACGTTATGCATCGCCATGTCTGCCGTAAATTTACTCCCATCATAAATATTAGATGTTTCCCTATATGGCGAATCAGTGCCACTAACATCGTGGTGATCTCTTCCTAAAACTACAGCGCCTATATCGCCTCTGGCAATCGCTTTATTGAATGCCAAGGCTAATTTTGCCCGTCCTTCAGCATCTGCATATAAGATACGAGCCTTTGAGCCAACCACCAAGTTATTTTGTTTTGCATTTTTTATCCAAGTGATGTTATCTTGCATTTGTAACCTAATCTCTGCTGGCGCATTCTTCATAATTTCCTGCAAAGCTTCTGCAGCAATTTCATCAGTTTTATCTAAATCGTCTTGCTTTCCAGACGCACATACCCAACGGAAAGGCCCAAAACCATAATCAAAACACATTGGCCCTAAAATATCCTGCACATAGGATGGGTACTTAAAATCAATGTTATTATCTGCCATAACATCTGCTCCAGAACGGGAAGCCTGTAATAAAAAAGCGTTGCCATAATCGAAAAAATAAGTCCCTTTTTTAGCATGTCTGTTAATAGCCTCAGCATGTCGTTTTAATGAGTCCTGCACTTTTTCTTTGAATAGACTAGGATTGTCCTTTATCAAAGTATTTGCCTCTTCAAACGTACAACCAACAGGATAATAACCTCCTGTCCAAGGAATATGTAATGAGGTTTGGTCACTGCCTAAATGTACAGTTATATCTTCCTTATCAAATTGCTCCCACACCTCAACAACATTTCCAATGAAAGCTATAGATACAACTTCGTTATTAGCTTGGGCAGATTTCACGCGATATACCAACTCATCAATATCGTTAATCAAAACATCTACCCAACCTTGTTCGTGTCGCTTTTTTGCTGCTTTCGCATTTACCTCAGCACAGACGGTAATACATCCAGCAATATTTCCTGCTTTAGGTTGCGCACCACTCATACCTCCTAAACCAGAGGTTAAGAAGAGCTTTCCAGCTGGTGTTTCGCCTTTTGGTAAAACTTTTCTAAAGGCATTCATAACGGTAATTGTAGTACCATGTACAATACCTTGCGGACCAATATACATGTATGAACCCGCAGTCATTTGTCCGTATTGAGTAACGCCTAAGGCATTAAATTTTTCCCAATCGTCTGGCTTGCTATAGTTAGGAATCATCATACCATTTGTTACTACAACTCTTGGCGCCCCTTTTGAAGATGGAAATAGCCCCATAGGGTGACCAGAATACATGTGTAATGTCTGCTCATCCGTCATTGTAGCCAAATATTGCATGGTTAAGATATACTGGGCCCAGTTTTGAAATACAGCACCATTTCCCCCATAAGTAATTAACTCTTCTGGATGTTGGGCAACAGCTGGGTCTAAATTATTTTGAATCATTAACATTATAGCGGCGGCCTGTTGCGATTTTGCAGGATACGCGTCTATAGGTCTCGCATAAATGTCATAATCTGGCTTAAATCTGTGCATATAAATACGCCCATAATCCTTTAACTCTTCTGCAAACTCTTTTGCCAATTCTTTGTGCCAAGTTTTAGGAAAGTAGCGCAAAGCGTTTCTAATTGCTAAACGCTTATCATCTTTAGACAATATATCTTTTCGCTTTGGTGCCCTATTTGGGTTTTTAGGGTATGTCTTTTTGTTTGGCAGTTTATCTGGTAAACCCTTTAATATTTGAGATTTAAAATCCATCATCAATTTATTTTAAAATGAATGCTTGCTGTTTTACCAATGTAATCATAGCGTCTATATCATATTTCAGTAAACGATCTTCTTCTAATTTTTTCACCTTGGCTCTAATAATCTTAAAATTCGCTTCAATGATATCTGAAAAGGTATTTGGTCTTCTAAACTCTAAAGCTTGGGCTGCGTACATCAATTCTATGGCAAATATCTTTTCTAAATTCTCCAAAATCTGATTAAACTTTCGCCCTGAAATACTCCCCATAGAAACATGGTCTTCTTGTCCTAGTGAAGTTGGGACGCTATCTGCTGACGGTGGAAAGCATAAGGATTTATTTTCGGTTACTAAAGCTGCAGTGGTGTACTGCGGAATCATAAAACCAGAATTTAAGCCACCTCCTGTTGTGAGCAATCGTGGTAATCCAAATTTCCCTTCTAATAACAAATAGCAGCGTCTATCTGAAATATTCCCTAATTCTGATGCTGCTAAAGCGCCATAATCTAAGGCCATTGCCAAAGGTTGCCCGTGAAAATTTCCACCAGAAATAGCTTCCGTTTCGCTTAATACAATAGGGTTATCTGTAACAGCGTTTAATTCTATTTCCGTTAGTTCTTTTAAATGATAAAAGGCATTTCTGGAAGCCCCGTGCACTTGAGGAATACAACGCATAGAATAAGGGTCTTGCACGCGTTCACAATTCTCGTGTGCATATATATTTTGCGATCTGTACAATAAGGCAAACATACGTTCTGCTACTTCTATGTTACCTTTAAATGGACGAATTTTGTGCAGCTCATCCTTAAACGGCGCTGAACTGCCTTGATACCCTTCTATACTCATAGCACCAGCAACGTCAGCCAAATCTAAAAGGTATTCCATCTTCTTTAAGCCAACTACCGCATGAGCCAAAATAAATTGTGTTCCATTTATTAAGGCTAATCCTTCTTTAGCTTTAAGGTGAATTGGAGATAACCCATGTTTTTCTAAAGCAATTTTCGCTTCTACTATTTGGTTCTCTATCCAAAATTCGCCCTCACCAATTAATGGTAAAAACAAATGCGACAATGGTGCTAAATCTCCAGACGCTCCAACCGAACCTTGCTCTGGCACTACAGGCAATACGTCATGTTCAATAAAATATAAAATACGCTCAATAACATTTAGGCGAATACCCGAATAACCTTGACAAAGCGCATGCACTTTGCAAAGCATCATTATTTTTGAAAGTTCTTTATCAATCGGTTTTCCTACGCCGACAGCATGTGAAATCAACAGGTTTTCCTGTAGTTTATTGGTTTCTTCTGTAGAAATTTTTACATCACATAAGGGTCCAAAACCGGTATTAACACCATAAGTTGCCTTATTTGAATTTGCAAGTACTTCCACCTTTTTTCTACAAGCTTCTACCTTAGCTTTTGCTTCAGGTGTTAATACTCCTTTTAAAGAGCCATCGGCAATTGCCATGACTTTATTAAGTGTTAATACATCAATACCGTATCGAAATTCCATTATAAACAAACTTTAATTAGCTTATTACAAAGTTATTCTTATTTTTGATGCTTAAAAAGACTATTTTTACTAACCATTGATAACCATGAGTAATCAAATAGAATTGCGACATCTCAACTATTTTTTAGCAGTTGCGGAAAATTTACACTTTAGAAAAGCCGCAGAACGCCTGTATATTTCTCAGCCTGGTTTAAGTAGGCAGATTAAACAGATGGAAGAGGATTTGGGCGTTAAATTGTTTGAGAGACATAACCGTAAAGTAGTACTTACAGAAGCAGGCTCTTATCTGAAAAATGAATTGAGTTTACATGTAAAGCAATTGGACGATATTTTAAACCACACAAAGCTTCTTCATGATGGCAAAAAAGGGCAATTGCGACTTGGATATGTTGGTTCTGCAATGCAAGAACTAATTCCTAATCTACTCCTAAAATTTAAAACAAAACAGCCTGATGTGGTTTTCAACTTAAAAGAAATTGACAATGAAAAACAAATTAAAAATTTATTGAATTTTAAAATCGATATTGGTTTTGTAAGGCAAGAATATTTTCCCGCTTCCATTACTTCCGAAATAGTCTTGAGTGATGCATTCTGCTTGGTGTTGCCTGAGACGCATGAGGTAGATGCTTCAAACTTCAGTACCGTAGCACAGCTTAAAGATGAGCCTTTTATTCTATTTGACCCAGAATACAGCGCTTCCTATTACGATAAAGTTTTACAAATTTTTAAGGATCACAACTTTACGCCAATTGTATCACATTTAACCATTCACGCAAGTTCTATTTATAAACTAGTTGAAAATAATTTTGGCATCTCAATAGTACCGAAATCCTTAACATCACAAACAGTTTCAGGAGTTAAATTTATAGAATTGAAGCGTATTCCTCAAAGAACTAATTTATCAATGGTATGGCATAAAGACAACAGAAATCCAATTTTGATGAATTTTTTAGATATTATAAAAAAATAAAACCCATGAGAACGTCATGGGTTTTATTTCGATTTCTTGCCCTAAAATCGAACAATTAAACTAACTTAAACTAAACTTATTTAATATACGAAAAAACCTTTTCTAGCAATTTCTTTCCTTTTTTTATGTAAAGATAATATTAGATAACGATATATTTTTATTTATCTTTTTTATATTATACATAAATAAATTTTATGACTAAGATGAAATACTTGTCTCTGGAAAAGTTGAAGTTTTTAAAAATAATTGATAGAATGCCATACAGTAGTTGATAAATATGCCTTCTACTATACTTATAGGACTGTTAAGCAGATTTTATCTTGAGTTTAGCATCTAAAAATAGAAGCCAAAACTGCCGGTTACCCCAAACTTTCTAGCGTTGGGATACAAGGCTTCATCTTTATAATTACCTCGAAAGTTAAAGTCGATTCTAAATACCTTAAAGATATTGCCAATACCTAGACTATATTCGTAATAGGGCTCTCGGTTTGGAGCTACCAACTGTAAATTTGCCGGGTTACTTGGCACGCTATTTAAAGCAATATTTTCTTCTGAAATATTAGCAATTACCCCACGCACACTTATAATTTCTCTTAAATTAAGCTTTCGTAAAAATGGAATTCTCGAAAAGAAGCGTCCGTTAAAATTATGCTCTAAATGAAACGAAGCATATTGGTCGGACACAAACTCGTAGAAATCGAGTTGCGAAAAGGTATTATAAATTGAAAAATAGGTTTGGTTTCCGGGTATTACATTTAGTAAGCCTAAAGGTACTTCCCCAAATGTTTTTCCGACTTCAATGGAAGATACCAAACGTCCAAAACCGCCCACCTGCCAAGGCTGCAAATAAGACATTTGTACTTTAGTGTAATTAAAATCACTATTTAAAACACTTTTATCTCCCCGACTTATTTGCGCAAAGAAACGCGCAAAATCATCATTGGCCGTTTTGCGCTCTACGCCAAAGCCTGTCATTTTTCGTCTTGGAAAATATGCGGCAGAAAACGTGGTTTCGTATTGTTTGACTTCTGAGGCTATTCCTGTTGGTGTGTTATAATCTAAACTAAAAGTAGGTGAAGCCGATTCTAAAGTACGATAGTTTGCCCCTACCCGCAATACTAAGTTTTTAAAAGGTTCTGCCTCAACAGCAAAACTTGTAAGATTGATTGTTGTTAACTTATCGTTGGCTCCAACAGTTACCACAGCCGAAGAGGCGAGACTTCTTCCTAAAACATCGGTTGAATTTGTTAAACTCGCACCCATTTGCTCTACATCGCGTCGGTTACCTCCAGAGATAATCAAGCGGTGCTTCTTGTCTAGCAGCCATTTTCCAGAAATACCATATTTAAATTTATCGTCCCTAAACCCATAAGCTAAAAAACCTTCTAATCTCCATAAGTCGTTCCGACCAAAATAGGTACGACCGCCTGTTCGTAAACGCAATCCCTCTACATCATTAAATCCGAAGGTTGAAAAAATTGGTCCGTAGTCTAAAGGCAAGGTGTTAAATTCAATATATCCCGAGGCAAGAATACTTCCCAAATTATACAAACGCTTAAACTTCTTTACCGTTTTAAGCGTATCGAGCATTTTGTAAACACCTTTTTCATCTTTGTTGAGCGCTTCTAATCGGTTGGCTTCCCAAAAGGCATCGTCTCTATCATATACATCTTTGTCGTAATTATAAACTTCCTTTTCGTAGAATTTCTTATCCTTCGGAATGTCGAATTTATAATTATCATAAAGTGTGGTACGTTTACCGTAAATACCTCGCGACTTTTCTTTTTTATTAAAGGCGAAATCACTCATCATATAATCGCGTTTCACAAGGAAAAGGGAATCATTTAGCACTTCAAACTCTTGTTCAATATAAATATCCTTTACCCAGTTGATATTTGCACTTTTTGAGGCTTGAAGATTTATTTCCTTTACCGCATAGGTGGTATCGGCTACCCAAAAATCACCTTTAAACGTGAGTTCGTTTTTTCGCCTAGGATAATAAATAATGTTGTAACACCATTTATTGTCGATATAAGAACTATCAGCAAGCACATAATTATAGGTGCTTATTCCTGTTCTGGACAGCGGACTTACGAAGCTCTTATCAAAGAATTTTAAAAAATTATCATACACATTGAAGTCGGCATACAGATCATCTACAAAATCGATAATCACTTGGTTGTCGCTAAACCCAGAATTTTTATTGCCTTTTAAATCCTCCTTTTCCTTGTTTAAAATATTATCACCATATACCGAAGAAACTGCCTCGTTAATAAACATAGGCAAATAGGTTTTACCGGTAACTCGAGATGTGTCAACCTCATTGAATACAAATTCCATTCCTCTAAAAAGCTTACTTTTTATAAGTGCACTATCTATCGTATTGATATCGAATTCTACCTTTTCGTATTTGTCGTACTGGTATTGATTAAACTGTTTTAAACCGTTACTTCGCTTGTTTGCCCATATTTTTCTAAGGATATCAATTGCGGGATTATTTTTTTTGGGTTGCTTTCCTGAAATAATTACTACTTCGTTTAATTGTGAAGCTTCTTCTTTTAAAATGAATTTTAAGTTGTAGTTCACTTTTTTTTCAAGCGGTACATTTAAGGTCTCATACCCTACAAAAGAAACCGTAAGAGCTGTTCGCGTTTCTTCAGATTCTAAATAAAACTTTCCATTCTCATCGGTAATAGTGCCTTCTGAAGTACTTGAAAAAATAACATTGGCGAATGATACAGGTTGGTTAAATTCATCAAACACATAACCACTTACCTTGGTTTGAGCCAAAAGGGCAACTACATTTAATAGAAAAAGGGCAAAAAATAGCTTTAACTTCATTTAAGGGCTGTCATTCTTATATATGGAAACAGAAAACTTGCAATTGGTCGTATTTCGTTCAAAACATATCTGAATCTTATTAAACAAAAAACTTCACCAACAACAATCGTGCTAATGAAGTTTATATAACGTGAAAAATAGTATTTTATTTATAAAGCACTTTTTTAACCGCCTTAATCACATCTTCATGGTTTGGTAACCACTCTTTCAATAAAACAGGTGAGTATGGCGCTGGCGTATCAGCCGTATTAATTTTTACGATTGGTGCATCTAAATAATCAAATGCTTCACTCTGAACTAAATAGGTGATTTCTGTTGCCACATTTCCAAAAGGCCATGCTTCCTCTAGAACCACTAAACGATTTGTTTTCTTAACAGATTCTAAAATTGCTTTTCTGTCCATTGGACGCACTGTGCGCAAATCTATAATTTCACAAGAGATACCTTCTTTTTCTAATTCATCAGCAGCTTTGTAAGCTTCTTTAATAATTTTTCCAAAAGACACGATTGTTACATCATCACCTTTTCTCTTTACATCTGCGACTCCAATTGGCAAAATATACTCACCTTCTGGCACTTCACCTTTATCGCCATACATTTGTTCGCTTTCCATAAAGATAACGGGATCGTCATCACGAATCGCCGCTTTCAATAACCCTTTTGCATCGTATGGGTTAGATGGCACCACTACTTTTAAACCTGGTGTGTTCGCAAACCAATTCTCAAAAGCCTGGGAATGTGTCGCTCCCAACTGTCCTGCAGAAGCCGTAGGACCACGAAATACAATTGGGCATTTAAACTGCCCACCGGACATTTGTCTTATTTTTGCAGCATTGTTTATAATTTGGTCAATTCCAACTAAAGAGAAGTTAAAAGTCATGTATTCTACAATAGGCCTGTTACCCGTCATTGTAGATCCTACAGCAATACCTGCAAAACCAAGCTCTGCAATAGGTGTGTCTATAACGCGTTTTGGACCAAATTCATCTAACATTCCTTTAGAAGCCTTGTACGCACCGTTATATTCCGCAACTTCCTCGCCCATTAAATATACGCTTTCGTCTCTACGCATTTCTTCACTCATCGCTTCGCAAATCGCTTCTCTAAACTGAATTGTTTTCATTTAATTGCTTTTAAATCGAGTTGCAAAAATAGTAATAAACCCTTAGCCTGCTAAAAGAATCTTTTAAAAATTTACTATGCATGCATAGTATTTTTCAAATAAAATACCTAACTTCGTATCCGCAAAAAATAAGATATTTTAATTAAGATAATATTATGAATATATTGGTTTGTATAAGTCATGTCCCAGACACAACATCAAAGATTAATTTTACTGATGGTGATACAAAATTTGATAAGAATGGTGTGCAATTTGTAATTAACCCAAATGACGAATTTGGACTAACACGCGCTATGTGGTTTAAGGAAAAACAAGGTGCAAATGTTACCGTGGTAAACGTTGGTGGTGCAGAAACTGAGCCTACACTGCGTAAGGCATTAGCTATTGGTGCCGATGCAGCTATTAGAGTAAATACTGAAGCTACTGATGGTTTTTCGGTTGCCAAACAATTAGCCAAAGTTGTAGAAGATGGTGGATACAATTTAATAATTGCAGGACGCGAATCTATAGATTATAATGGCGGTATGGTTCCTGGCATGCTAGCAGGTTTAATAGGTGCCAATTTTGTAAATAATTGTATAGGTTTAGAAGTGGATGGTACGTCTGCCACTGCTACCAGAGAAATTGATGGCGGTAAGGAAACTGTATCAACAGCATTACCTTTAGTTATTGGTGGACAAAAAGGTTTAGTAGAGGAAAGCGATTTGAAAATACCCAACATGCGAGGTATTATGATGGCACGTAAAAAACCTTTAACCATTGCAGAACCTATTGATGCCGCTATAGGAACTACTTCAGTTAGTTTTGAAAAGCCAGCTCCAAAAGGTGCTGTGAAATTAGTTTCTCCTGAAAATTTAGATGAATTAGTGGATTTACTTCACAATGAAGCGAAAGTAATTTAGTCCGTTCATTGAAGTTCTCGAAATGAACCCTTAAAATTTAAGACGAACTAGAAGGCACTTCGAGAACCTCAGTGCCCAAAAAATAAAATATTATGTCAGTTTTAGTATATACAGAATCAGAACAAAACAAATTTAAAAAAGCCGCTTTTGAAGTAGCGTCTTATGCCAAAGCTGTGGCAGAACAATTAGGAACAACTGTAACTGCTGTTACTATCAATGCAGATGACACATCCGAACTAGGAAATTACGGCGTAGATAAAGTATTAAAAGTATCCAATGCAGATTTAAATAATTTTAATGCCAATGCTTACGCCGCTATTTTAAAACAAGCAGCCGAAGCCGAAAATGCGCAGGTAGTTATAGTTGGTTCTAGTGCAGACAGCAAGTATTTAGCACCTCTTTTAGCGATTGGTTTAAACGCAGGTTATGCTTCGAATGTTGTTGAAGCCCCTTCAAGCACAAGTCCGTTTACCGTAAAACGTTCAGCGTTTACCAATAAAGCTTTTGAGATTTCGGAAATCAAATCAGAAATAAAAATTATTGGGGTTTCCAACAATGCCTTTGGCTTAGTTGAAAATAGTGGTAGTGCTGCTGCCGAAGATTTTTCGCCTTCCATTCCAGAATTGGGTGTAAAAGTAGAGTCGGTTGACAAAGCTACCGACAAGGTAACCATTGCCGATGCAGAAATAGTAGTGTCTGCAGGAAGAGGTTTAAAAGGCCCCGAAAATTGGGGAATGATTGAAGAATTGGCCGATGTTTTAGGAGCGGCAACAGCATGCTCTAAACCCGTTTCAGACCTAGGATGGCGTCCACATAGCGAACATGTAGGACAAACAGGAAAACCTGTAGCGTCAAATTTATACATTGCTATAGGCATTTCAGGAGCTATCCAGCATTTAGCAGGGATTAACGCATCAAAAGTAAAAGTAGTAGTAAATACCGATCCTGAAGCACCATTCTTTAAAGCTGCAGACTATGGGGTTGTAGGTGATGCTTTTGAAGTAGTACCGCAACTTATTGAAAAACTAAAAACATTTAAAGCACAACAGTAATAATTTATTTTTGTAAATTGTGTAGTACTGTAGAACTGCTTAAATTAGCATTTCATGCCAAAAACTGTGTTTGCAGTTGGTAAAGTTCTAATTTAAGCAGTTCTTTGCGTTTTTAATAGATTTATGAGTTTAGTAAGATTAAATATAAAAGGAATTTCATACAGCCAAACCCAGAATGGCGCTTATGCCTTAATATTAAATGAAATAGAGGGCGACCGTAAACTACCTATAGTTATTGGCGCTTTTGAAGCACAATCCATTGCCATCGCTTTAGAAAAAGAAATTCGCCCACCTAGACCGTTAACTCACGATTTATTTAAAAACTTTGCAGATAGATTTGATATTGTGGTAAAGCAAGTGATAATCCACAAGTTAGTTGACGGTGTATTTTATTCTAGTTTGATTTGCGAACGTGATAAAATTGAAGAAATTATTGACGCTAGAACCAGTGATGCCATAGCATTAGCTTTACGTTTTGATGCGCCAATTTTTACCTATAAAAATATTTTGGATAAGGCTGGTATTTATTTGAAAGTTGACCCCAAAACAGATGACGATGAAACTCCTGAAGACAGTGTTTTAGTTGATGACATTTTAGCTGGAGAACTAGAACCGGCGGTATCAAAAGAGGATTACTCTTCAAAATCATTGGAAGAACTACATCAACTTTTGGAAGAAGCCGTAAACAATGAAGATTACGAAAAAGCTGCAAGCATCCGCGACGAAATCTCCAAACGTTAACTTATCTTTTATGAAGCAATTTTTCTTTGCTATTGTTTTCATATTGTGTTTAATAAGCACACCTTCTTTTTCTCAAGATACACTTAATAGTCTAGAAGAAACTAAAACCGAACTTACAAATCAATCAGGAAACGAGATACGCACTGCCCTTGTTGCAGATTCAACGGCAATATCTAAAATTGATATTGAAAAGACTTTACAAAATGAAAAAGCAACTACTATAATTCCAAGCGCAGGAAGTTCTTTTGCTAGTATGTGGCGAGGAGTTCTTGGAATGATTACTCTTATTTTTATTGCGTTTTTATTTAGCAGTAACCGAAAAGCTATAAACTGGAAAGTAGTTGGTATTGGTCTTACATTTCAACTTGTTATCGCCATTGGTGTTTTAAAAGTAGGATTCATAAAGAATATTTTTGAAATTATTGGTGGAGTTTTTGTACAAATACTTGAATTTACGAAAGCAGGAAGCAAGTTTTTATTTGAAGGTTTAGTGGTAGACATGGACACTTTTGGATTTATTTTTGCGTTCCAAGTATTGCCAACCATTATATTCTTTTCGGCACTTACCTCTGTATTATATTATTTAGGGGTTATTCAAATAGTAGTGAAAGGTTTTGGTTGGTTACTCTCTAAACTACTTAAAATTTCTGGCGCTGAGAGCTTAAGTGTTGCTGGAAATATCTTTTTAGGTCAAACCGAAGCTCCGCTTTTAATAAAGGCATATTTAGAGAAAATGAATAAATCTGAAATGCTTTTGGTAATGATTGGCGGTATGGCAACCGTAGCTGGTGCTGTTCTTGCGGCATATATAGGCTTTCTTGGAGGTGATGACCCAGAATTACGTTTATTCTATGCTAAACATTTATTAGCAGCTTCTGTAATGGCCGCTCCTGGAGCCATTGTAATTTCTAAAATCCTGTACCCCCAAACAGAATCTATTAATACTGATGTAAAAGTTTCTCAAGACAAAATAGGATCTAACTTTTTAGATGCAATTGCCAATGGTACGACAGAAGGTTTAAAACTAGCTGTTAATGTTGGTGCGATGCTTTTAGTTTTTGTTGCATTTATAGCCATGTTCAACTACGGATTTGGTAAAATTGGACATTATTCCGGTATAAATACTTGGATTGTTGAAAACACTAGATATGAGAGTCTTTCCTTAGAATTTATTTTAGGCTATGCTTTTGCGCCCTTAATGTGGCTTATTGGTGTCGCTAAAGAAGATATGGCATTAATGGGCCAACTTCTTGGTATAAAACTAGCCGCTAGTGAATTTATAGGCTATATTCAATTGGCAGATTTAAAAGATGTTGCCAATGCTACACACTTAAAGTATGAGAAGTCGGTTATAATGGCTACTTATATGTTGTGTGGTTTTGCAAACTTTGCTTCTATTGGCATTCAAATTGGCGGTATTGGCTCCTTAGCTCCGGGACAGCGCAAAACCTTATCGAAATTTGGAATGAAAGCCCTATTGGGTGGCACCATTGCTTCGCTAATTTCTGCTACCATTGCGGGTATGATTATTGGTTGACAAATTCCTGCGAAGGCAGGAATCTTTCAAATTAATTGCTTCTTGTTTTTCTAATTTTCAGTTAATAACTTTTAATATCTACGTCATTAGATTTAAAAATGTTGCATTCCTTTTTTATTAAATTGCGATGCACAATTTTGAGACTTTGTGATAAAGTTTAATTAAAAAGAGATTCCCACTTTCGTGGGAAATTGTTATGAAACAATACCACGACTTAGTAAAACATGTTTTAGAAAACGGAAACGAGAAAGGAGACCGCACAGGTACAGGCACAAAAAGTGTATTTGGTTACCAAATGCGATTTGATTTAAGTGAAGGTTTCCCAATGGTAACGACAAAAAAATTACATTTAAAGTCTATTATTTATGAATTACTGTGGTTTTTAAAAGGCGATACCAACACTAAATATCTTACTGAAAACGGGGTGCGTATTTGGAACGAATGGGCAGATGAAAATGGAGATTTAGGACCTGTTTATGGTCACCAATGGCGCAACTGGAATAGTGATGAGATTGACCAGATAAAAGAGGTTATACATACACTTAAAACAAATCCAAATAGCAGACGTATGTTGGTTTCTGCTTGGAACCCTTCAGTATTACCAGATACGTCAAAACCCTTTAGTGAAAATGTAGCGAATGGAAAGGCAGCCTTACCACCCTGTCATGCATTCTTTCAGTTTTATGTAGCCGACGGAAAACTATCTTGCCAATTATACCAGCGTAGTGCCGATATCTTTTTAGGTGTGCCGTTTAATATTGCCTCGTACGCCTTATTTACGATGATGATGGCACAGGTTTGTGGTTATGAAGCTGGTGAATTTATTCACACATTTGGCGATGCCCATATTTACAGCAATCACTACGAGCAACTAGAGCTGCAATTATCAAGAGATATTCGTCCGTTACCAAAAATGATTTTAAATCCTGAAATAAAGGACATTTTTGATTTTGATTTTGAGGATTTCACTTTGGTAGATTACAATCCACACCCGCATATTAAAGGGATTGTGGCGGTTTAGATCCTTACTCAACCTACTCTACTTTTCTTGACTTTGTAAAAAATTTCAACTAACTTCGTTTAACGGCGGATATAAGCTATTGGAGAACGGCGCATATCCGTCACCCCATTGGGCACATTAAACCAAATCACGAAATAAATGAAAAATAAAATATTATTGGCTGTTACTTTATTAACTACTATTCTTATTCACTCTTAAAGAATTAGAAATAACCCTGAATTTAAAAATAATAATATAGTAATAGATACCACAAAAACGATTTCGAAAATAGTAGCACTTGATAAAGTTGTACACGGGTTTGGTCCTTGTGGCAATTTTAGCATTGGCATAGGGTCAAGAGATTTATACAGTGAGGAAGAGTTAAAAGGGTACCCAGTAATGAAAAATCTACCCGATTCTTTGACCAATATAAAAGAATATCTTATCATTTTAAATGACCTACAATTCTACTACCAAAATTACAAGCAGGGTATTTACAGTAAAGAATTCTTTCTTAGAAAAGCTGAAGAAAGAAAAAGAAAACTTTCTGACACAATTCATTTAACAGATAAAACTGTGAAAAACACAATTTCAATAGTATCAGGTTTGACAGCGGACAATAGAATTGTATATATAGTTGATACCAATAATAACAATGACTACTCAGATGACGAATTGAAACCTTTATTATTCGATTTAAGAAAACATGATGACATAATTGAAAACTCTCAATCTGTTGATATCGAATATTTTGATGGAAACTCAATAAAAAATGACAAGCAATTAGTCAGAGTCGGAAACGGTTATAATAGCAAAGATTTAATGTTTAGTTTTCCGCAATTTAGATATGGTAAAGTCGAATTAGGGAACGAAACTTACTTAGTTATCTCTGAATCTTTCGGTTTAAATCAATCCATCTACCTAGTAAAAGACCGACCTTATTTTAACAATCTTGACCGAAAAGATATGATAAACCCATATCAATATTTCAATGCAAATGGTTTTTACATACAATATTCTCCAGTTTCACAAAACAATGATAAAGTAAAACTAACCATAAGTACTAATGATTCAGATAATAAAAAAACACCAATCGCAGCCCAAGTTGGAATGATTGCCCCAAATTTTAGTGGCATTAATGTACTAGATGACATGAACATTTCTTTAGAAAAATACAGAGGAAAATATGTATATGTCGACTTCTGGAGTTCTGCATGCGCTCCATGCATCATTGAGTTTCCCAATATAAACGAAGCTTACAATAAATTTAACAGGAGTGAAATAGAATTTATTGGAATTGCCGACATTAGGGGGAAAACTGATATTAAAAAATTTGTTAAGGAAAAGGAAATTAATTGGCCAACTATTAATGAGGCAGAGACATCGACAATTACCAAAGGTTATAATGTTAACTCTTGGCCAACTACATATCTAATTGACCCAACAGGTAAAATTATTGCTACCAATTTAAGGGGAAAAGACTTGAATAATAAATTAGAATTGTTAGGAATATCCACAAAAAATTAAAAAACGTGCCCTAAGCCGTGTAAAAATAATTTCTTGTTTAGGCTAAGACAAAGGCTGTTGGGCTTCTGTTACGTCTGATTTTCCTTCGGAAAATCCTCGCACACAAACACGCAACTTCCCTTGTACATAAACGTTAAAAGTACCTCCCAAAAAACCCAATAATAACTCTTAAGAAACACCCCTGGCAAACTAACCCGCGTTAGGGATTGCAGCGGCATCCTTTTTGAGGCACGAAAAAAGATATAGCGGAAAGCCCGACCCCACTTGCCCTGAGCTTGTCGAAGGGTGGGGTAACGCCCAAATAAAAAAGCACCTTCTATGAAAAGGTGCTTTAAATTAATGCTTTAAGTGTAAACTTATACAGTTACAACACTGTTTTCGGCACCTGCAAAATCGCTCCATGCATAAGCATCGGCAGCAGCATCGTTTACATACTCACCATCTACGATATACTTAAACTCGTAAGAATTGTCTTTTTCTAAATCTATAGTACCTTTAAAAGTACCATTTTTTAATTTTTTAAGTGGTGCTTTTTTAGCGTTCCAATCGTTAAAACTACCTACTACAGCAACTTTTTTAGCATCTTCTGCTTCAATTGAAAAAGTTACTTTACATATAGGTTTACTCTTTAAATACTGTTTTTTAATAGCCATAATATAAGTGTTTTATTATGGTACAAATTTATAAAACAATACAATTCTAATTCTCTTTAAAACTTTAATGTTTAAAGAATTATCATTTTATCAGTTTGCACTCCATTTATTTTGAAGTATGTGAAAAATTTAAGAGCAAAATTGAAGTATTTGTAATGCTATTTTGCTAGTTTTATGCTGATTTTCAACGATTTCCGTCCTAAAACGTTTTCGTAATCCCAAACAAAGTATTCTTTATGGGTTTCGCTAAAAAGCTTTAACTTTACTTTTTAAAATATTGGAATGTTCGGAAAGAAAAAACAGCAACCACAAATTGATAAAGAACAATTAGAGCTTATTAAAAATGCACAAAAACGCATTAAGCAAAAGAAGCGGCTATACGCTCATTTTGTCTTGTTTTTAATTGGCGGTGTACTCATAATTGTTGCTAATACCGTTTTAGGTATTGGTAAAGATTTTACTATTGCTGGTATTAATTGGTTTGTATATGCCATTCTTATATGGCTATTCTTATTTTTGTACCATCTTTTTAATGTTTTTGTAACTCACAAATTCATGGGAAAAGCTTGGGAACAACAACAGCTAGAAAAATTAGTTGCTAAACAACAATCTAGAATCGAGAAATTAAAAGAAGGCTTTAGAAAGGAAGAAGTGCTGCAAGCGAAAAGTGAGGTTTACAATGAAATTGCAAGGGATACCAAAACTTCTAAGACTTCTGAAATTACTCTAATTGTGGCAGTGGCCGAAAATGATGCTATTGGCAGAGGCAACCAACTTATTTGGCATCTAAGCGATGATTTAAAACGTTTTAAAGCGCTAACTAGCGGCCACCATATTATTATGGGTAGAAAAACCTTTGAAAGTTTTCCAAAACCATTACCTAATAGAACCCATATTGTAATTACGCGTCAAAAGGATTACAAAGCACCAAACGGCGTTATCATAGTGCATTCTTTAGAAGACGCCATTGATGGCGCCAAAGCTGATAAACAGCCATTTATTATTGGTGGTGGACAGATTTACAAACAGGCTTTAGAAAAGAATCTGGTGGATAAAATTGAACTCACGCGCGTACATGAAAATTTTGAGGCAGATGCATTTTTTCCAAAAATTGATACTACTATATGGAAAGAAACCAATAATGTATTCAATAAAAAGGATGCGGAGCATGATTATGAGTTTTCTTTTATAACTTACCAACGCTCATAATTTAAAATGTAAAAAATGTATCGTAAAATAATTTCGTTATTACCTTTAAGAATGGCAACCGTTTTATTTTGCCTTTTTAGCATCTTAGTTCATGCCGAAGTAAAACTGCCTGCAATTGTATCGTCAAATATGGTACTACAAAGAAATACTACTGTAAAACTTTGGGGTTGGGCAGATGCCAATGAAACAATTACTATTTCTACAAGTTGGCTTACTGATAATTTAAATGTAATCGCCGACGATAATGGCGATTGGTATATTAACGTAAACACCACTAATAGTAAAGCTGCACAATCAATAAAGATTACAAGTAAAACATCTAACATAGAATTAAGCAATATACTTTTTGGAGAAGTATGGATTTGTTCGGGGCAATCTAATATGCAACAACCTATGGAAGGTTACATGGGGCAACCAACATTTGAAGGCCCTATGACAGCTACCAAAGCAAAAAATAGGAATTTACGATTATTCACTGTAGAACGTGTGGCTTCTAAAACACCTTTAAATGATATTAGTGACTATAAATCTTGGCAAGAGGCAACTCCAGAAAGTGTGATTAAATTTAGTGCTGTGGCGTATTTTTTTGGTCAACAACTTCAGGATATTTTAGACGTCCCTGTTGGATTAATTCATACCTCTTGGGGAGGCAGTACAATAGAAGCTTGGATAAGCGAGGATGTTTTATCAAAATATGAAACAGTAGCTATTGCAGACTCTGATATTTCAAAAAGACCGCAACATATCCCAACCGCTTTGTTTAATGCGATGATACACCCAATTACCAATTACTCAATAGCGGGCGCATTGTGGTATCAAGGTGAATCGAACAGGAAAGAGGCCAAATATTACGAAACATTATTTCCTGCTATGGTACAAGATTGGCGAGACAGATGGACGATTGGGAGTTTTCCTTTTTATTTTGTTCAAATTGCACCATTTATCTATAGCGGTAACGATAAACACCAAGCATCTGAAAACAGTGCTTTTATGCGAGAATCACAGCTTAATTGCGTTGATTTAATTCCTAATTCTGGGATTGCCATTGCCTTAGATATTGGTTCTAAATATTATATACATCCACCCAAGAAAAAAGAAGTTGCAGATCGGTTATTACTTCATGCTTTACATCAAACCTATGGTTATAAAAGCATAGACCATATTTCACCCCTATTTAACAAAAAAGAAGAAAAAGATGGAGGTATTCTACTAAGTTTCAAACATGCGGATTTAGGATTATTTGCTTTTGATACACTAAAAGATTTTGAAATTGCTGGCGAAGATAAAGTGTTCCATCCTGCAGAAGCTAAAATAGTAGATAGGAATAAGGTTTTAGTTACAAGTTCAAAAGTTTTACATCCCAAAGAAGTCCGTTATTGTTGGAAAAACTGGGTTACAGGGACCTTATACAGCACGAACTTACTACCAGTTTCTTCTTTTAGAACAGACAGTTGGGATAACGCCACTAGAGCTGAATAGGGATAACCCATTACTCATGCATTTTAATCCAACATAGAAATCTTAACCACAATGATTAGTATTAAATTGCTATTTTTGCGGAACTAAAACGGTAATAAATGAAAGCATATATATTTCCCGGACAAGGCGCTCAATTTTCAGGAATGGGTTTAGACCTTTATGAACATTCTCCTTTAGCACAAGATTTATTTGAACAAGCCAATCATATTTTAGGGTTTTCTATTACAGATACCATGTTTGAAGGGTCCGCTGAAGATTTGAAGGAAACTAAGGTAACACAACCAGCTATTTTTTTACACTCGGTAATTTTGGCTAAGACTTTGGGAGAATCGTTTCAACCAGATATGGTTGCAGGCCATTCTCTTGGTGAGTTTTCGGCTTTGGTAGCCAATGGCACATTAAATTTTGAAGATGGCTTAAAATTGGTCTCACAGCGAGCACTAGCAATGCAAAAAGCTTGTGAATTACAACCAAGTACTATGGCTGCCGTTTTAGGTTTAGATGATGCTATTGTTGAAAAGGTATGCGCAACAACCGAAGGTGTAGTAGTTGCCGCAAATTACAATTGCCCAGGACAATTAGTAATTTCAGGGGAAATTGATGCCATTAACAAGGCTTGCGAAACCTTAAAAGAAGAGGGCGCGCGTCGTGCTTTAGTTTTGCCTGTTGGAGGAGCTTTTCACTCACCCTTGATGGAACCGGCCCGTGAGGAACTAGCAGCAGCTATTGAAAACACTACATTTAACACACCAACATGTCATATTTATCAGAACGTTACTGCAAGTGCAGTAAGTGATGAAAATGAAATAAAAACCAACTTAATCTCCCAGTTAACTGCACCCGTGCGATGGACGCAGTCTGTTCAGCAAATGATTGCCGATGGTGCAACATTGTTTACAGAAGTTGGTCCTGGTAAAGTACTGCAAGGCTTAGTGAAAAAAATAAACAGAGACGCCCAAACCGAATCTGCAACTTTTGAAGCCAATTCATAAATGAAAATCACTCGTCGTACTGCCTTTATTTTTATAACCATTATTTTAACTATTGCTGCCGACCAAATTTCAAAGGCACTGGTTAGAACCTATGTAGAAGCTGGATCATCTTCTCCAATTATTGGAAACATTCTCCAATTAATGAATGTGGAAAACGATGGTGCATTTTTAGGTATGGGTGGAGACTTAAATCCCACACTCAAACTAATTCTATTACTTATTTTACCAGTGGTAGTTTTAGGTTTAGTGTTACGCCATGTTATTAAAGATAAAAGCTTGGACAGATGGTCGCTCTTTGCATTTGCAAGCATTATTGGAGGGGGCATTGCCAATGTCTATGACCGTTTTGCATATGGTAGTGTAACAGATTTTTTATACATACGCATCACAGACGTTATTAGAACTGGCATCTTTAATTTGGCCGATTTATCAGTAACTACTGGCATGATTATTTTAGTAGTTATGATGTTTAAGAAAAAAGAAAACCGTAAAACAACCAAAAGAATTTAAGAAAATTTCTAAGTCTATTTGGTTGTTTTAATTTTCAATTATTGCTCTCCTCTAACCTTTTGCTCCCAGTTCCAAGCAGAACGCATAGCATCATCTAAAGTTAATTGTGCTTTCCACCCTAATTCATTATTGGCACGATTTGTATCGGCATAGGCCGCAGTAATATCTCCTTCTCGTCTATCTACGATCTTATAATTTAATGTTCTACCCGAAACACGCTCAAAAGATTGGATAACTTCTAAAACAGAACTACCTTTTCCTGTCCCTAAATTAAATATCTCGTAATTGGCTTTATTTTTTTCACTTAAAAGTCTGTTGAGAGCCACCACATGGGCTTTTGCTAAATCTACCACATGAATATAATCACGAATACATGTACCATCAGGTGTCGGGTAATCATCACCAAAAACTGATAATTGCTCGCGCAAACCAATAGCCGTTTGTGTTATAAATGGGACTAAATTTTGTGGCACGCCAATTGGCAACTCCCCTATTTCTAAAGATTCATGGGCCCCAATAGGATTAAAATACCTTAGTGCAATAGCTTTTAAACTAGGCACAACCTTGCACGTATCCTGTATAATCTCCTCACCTATTTGCTTGGTATTACCATAAGGCGACTCTGCCCTTTTTACTGGAGCATTCTCTGTAATTGGCAATTCATCTGCCTGCCCGTAAACCGTACAAGAAGAACTAAAGATAAAACTTGCCGATGGCAGTTTTTTAAGTTCTTTAAGAACATAAACCAATGTTGAAATATTATTTTCGTAATACAACAAAGGCTCCTGAACGCTTTCTCCAACCGCCTTACTTGCTGCAAAATGAATTACGCCCTTTATATCATTATGTTTTGCAAAAAAAGCTTCCACTCCAGATTTGTTTTTAAGATCTAATTTTTCAAAAACTGGGGCTTTACCTGTAATGGCAGCAATACCATCTAAAACTTTAATGGAAGAGTTTGACAAATCGTCTATTATTATTACCTCGTAGCCATCATTTTGTAATTCAACTACAGTATGCGACCCAATAAATCCCAATCCACCTGTTACTACTATTTTATCCATTTATAAAGTTTATTATTGTTGATGTTATAACATCAATTTGTTCATCATCTAACTCTGTATGCATTGGTAATGAAATAACCTCTTGCACTAATTTATTAGTTATTGGGAAGTCTTTTTCATTATACCTGTCATCGGTATAGGCTTTTTGTTTGTGTAACGGAATTGGGTAATACACCCCACAAGGAATTCCCTTTGTATTTAAATGTTTTACCAAAGCGTCCCTATCAATATTTTTTATTTTCAAGGTATATTGATGAAATACATGACAATCGCATGTATCACAAATATTTTTACCACAGCCATTTGTGAGCTTTGGTGTAATGATATTTTCAATGTCTTTGAAAGCATCATTATATTTTCTTGCTGCTTTTTGTCGTGATTTATTATAGCTATCCAGTTTTGGTAATTTAGCATCTAAAACAGCCGCTTGTATACTATCTAATCTAGAATTTACACCAACTACATCATGATGGTAGCGTTCGTACATGCCATGATTTACAATTCCTCTTATGGTATGTGCTAAATCGTCATCATTTGTGAAAATGGCACCACCATCGCCATATGCACCTAAATTTTTAGATGGAAAAAACGAGGTTGCACCAACGTTTCCTATGGTACCTGCTTTTGCTTTAGTACCATCACTATAAGTATAATTAGCCCCAATGGCCTGCGCATTATCTTCAATCACATAAAGATTATGCTTTTTTGCTATTTCTAAAATAGCTTCCATATTGGCGCATTGCCCAAATAAATGAACAGGCACTATAGCTTTTGTTTTTGAGGTTATGGCATTCTCTAGAGCCTCTACATTTATATTAAAATCGTCTTCATTAACATCTACTAAAACCGGTATAAGATTTAACAACGCTATAACCTCAACGGTAGCAGCAAAAGTAAAATCGGCGGTAATAACTTCATCACCAGGCTCTAGCCCTAACCCCATCATGGCAATTTGTAACGCATCTGTTCCATTAGCACAAGGAATTACGTGCTTTACGCCTAAATAATCTTCTAAATTCTTTTGAAACTCATGAACCTTAGGGCCATTAATAAAAGCAGTGTTTTCAATTACATTTTCAATAGAAGTACTAACAACATCTCTTATGTCGTTGTATTGACCTTTTAGATCAACCATTTGAATTTTCTTCATGTTTAAAATTTGAAGACCAATGTATTATGATTACATATTGGTCTAATTTTAATTATGCCCGTATGAGCTTTAAGTAGACAAAATTACAAAATTCATGTACGTCATCCATAGATTTATTACAAAGAAATGTATTTTAGCCATAAAGATTTCAACCTTGCAGTTTATATACAATACAGGTATACATTTTATTAGTTTTATTTTAAAAATCACTGCATTTTTCAATACCAAAATTAAACTTGGTGTAGAAGGGCGCAGAAAAACTTTTAAAGTTCTAGAAGAACATATAAATATACCTCATCGTACATTTTGGTTTCATTGCGCTTCCCTTGGTGAATATGAACAAGGACTACCAGTGTTTGAAAAACTACGAGCGCGTTATAAAACCCATAAAATTGTATTGAGTTTTTTTTCGCCCTCAGGCTATGAAATACGCAAGAATTCACCAATTGCTGATATTGTTGTTTACCTACCTCTTGATACCAAGAAAAATGCTTCTAGGTTTTTAAACATTATAAAACCAGAACTTGCCATTTTTGTTAAATATGATATTTGGCCAAATTATTTAGATGCCCTTAATAATAATAGTGTTAGAACAATTTTAATTTCGGCGGCTTTCAGAAACGACCAAATTTACTTTAAACCATATGGCAGCATGTTCCGAAAGGCTTTGTTTACTTTTGAACATATATTCACTCAAAACGAACATTCAAAAACATTATTAAAATCCATAGGCTATAACAATACTAATGTTTCAGGAGACACCCGTTTCGATAGGGTAAGCAACCAACTAAAAATTGATAATTCGTTGCATTTTATTGAAGAGTTTCTCAACCAGAAGATGTGCGTAGTTGTAGGCAGCTCGTGGCCCGAAGACGAAGCTTTATTCGTTAACTTTATTAATAGCAAGAAAAACAATGACGTAAAGTACATAGTTGCACCTCACAACATTAAAACATCTCAAATTAATAATTTTAAGTCTAAACTTGATACTGAAGTTATTTTATATTCTGAAAAAGACACTAAAGCGTTGAAAGAATATCGCGTATTAATTATTGACACCATAGGGCTTTTATCAAAAATATACAGTTATGCTCACATTGCCTATGTTGGAGGCGCCATGGGTACTACCGGATTGCATAACACCTTAGAACCTGCCGTTTTTGGTATACCAATACTAATTGGAAAAAACCACCAAAAATTCCCTGAAGCTCAATCCCTTATTGATAATGGTGGCATGTTTGCTGTAGAAAACCAAAACGAATTTGATACAATCTTAACAAAGCTTATTGAAAATGATAACTTTCGCACAATATCAGGATCAAAAAATGCAGCATACATAAATAAATATAAGGGTGCCGTCATCCAAATTATTAACTATTTACGTATATAGTTTATTGTTATAAAGCATATAAAAATTTATGCAATTTACTTATATTAGCATTACTAAATAATTAACACTTAAAACAAAAACCATGAAAAATTTACTTTTAGGAACAACTTTACTTTTAGCATTAAGTTTAACATTTACTTCTTGTAGGGACACAAAAAAAACAGAATCAGTTGAGGAAGCTGTAGAAAATGCTGCAGAAGCAACTAAAGATGCTGCTAATGAAGCAGTTGACGCCGCTAGTGAAACTGCTGAAAAAGCAAGTGACGCAGTTGAAGGTGCTGGTGAAGCTGTGGATAACGCAGTTGATGCTGCTGGCGAAACAGTTGATAAAGCAGTAGATGCTACTGGAAAAGCTGTTGAAGATGCTGCAAATGCCGCAAAGAAAGAAGCTGACAAATTAAAAGGAGGTCACTAATTAGTTAAGCCTTTATAATATAATTAAGGAGGTCGTCTAGAAATTACTTTCTAGACGATTTCTTTTTTTGTTAAAATTTTTCATTTTATTATAATTTTGGGGTTTATTAATAAATCAACTTCACCGATTAATATCCCAAACATTATTTCTTTTTTTTGGTTTGCTATTAATCATAAAATTGGAGGGAGTGAGGGATGAATTAACTAACTAACACGCTTTTTATTTAGTTCTTTTCAAAGGTTAGCGTATCAGTACCTCCATTACCGCCACTTATGTCAATCAATTCTATTTTTGTGGATGAAGTGGATACTATGTCCCAATCATCATTCAAATCTTCAAAATCACTACTTTCCGGCACTGGGAAGAAGATATTAAAATCAATATCATCATTACTGCTACTGTCGTCATTACTATTACTATCATCTGTAACAGACCAAGTACCTGTAATTGTATTAGAACCATTTGTTGCGACTAAAGAACCAATCGTATTGAACGTAAACTCATAACCGTTAAAATCAGAAGTTTCATTTTGACCAGAGTCATTAAAATTTGTAATTCTCCACGCTCCTGATTGCGCTGTGCTTTCTATTTCTGCTATTTGTTGGCTATTGTTATTTGTGCTTCCATCATCGTCGTCTGTTGAACACATTGATGACATTAGAGAAAAACTTAACATTAATAAGAATCCTAGATTAAATACTTTTTTCATAATTACTATTTTTAAATTAAAATTTTGCATTAAAGTTTTTGGAGGGTTAAAGTGTCTGTTCCGCCATTTCCACCACTAATATCTCTTATAACCACTTCTGTACTAGAGACTGAAATGACATCCCAGTCATCATCATTAAATTCATCAAACGGCATATTTGTACCAAAGTCCAGAGTCATTTGATTACCAGAACTAAATACAGACCAAGTACCATTATTTGTATTTGCACCATTTGACGCTGAAACTGTTCCATTTATATTAAAATTCAATTCATAACCTGTATAGTTAGCGGTTTGGTCATCGGCATCTTCTGTATAGGATGCTACTATCCAAAGGCCATCTGATAGAATTGTAGTTAAATCGTCATTTCCATTTCCCCCATCAAAAGGTGTTCGTTCAAAGATTAAAAAATCTTCAGAACCATCTCCACCACTAATATCTTTTAACCTGATAATGTCGTTGGTTACTTCAAGAACATCCCAATCATCGGCTAATTCATCAAGTGGCATACCCGTCCCGAAATTTAAGTTTAATCCTAGTTCGGTCTCATCTCCTGATTTTGTTGACCACGAACCATTAGTTGTTCCGTTCGTATCTGTTGCCGTAGCTGTATTGTTTGATGCAAAATTGAAAACATAGTCTGTAAAGTCTGAGGTTTCATCTGTATCATCAAAGTAGTAAGTAACATACCAATCGCCATTTGTGAGTGCATTTACTAGAGCTGCATCATCAATGCTTCCACCTGAAGAACAATCACTTTCAAAACGAAGACGGTCATCGCCCAGTCTTAAATCAACTTTTACTTCTCCTGGCTCTTGTTCTATCTCATGTAAGTTCCAAGTATCACTAAAATCTGATAATCCTGTTACGTTAATTGCTACTGAAATATTGTTTCCGGTTTCAGAAGCAGTCCAAGTACCATTAAAGGTGTTTGCATTCTGTGTTACCAAGATAGTTCCATCGTTATTGAACTCAAATACATAACCTACATAGTTATCCTCAAGGTCATTGTCATTGCGTTCCAGTTTATCAACTGTCCATGTAGAACAATCTGCAAAAACAGTATCAAGGTCATTGGTTGTACAGTTGTCACAATCATCATCATCAAAATCATTGTCGTCATCTTCATCGCAAGTATCATCTGCCATTTCAATGGCGTTTTCCAATTCTTGTATGCTATTTATGGTTTGAGTAGTTCCGTCTGAAAAAATGACCGTAATTGGAAAATTAATCGTAACTGCTGAAAACTTATCCAAATCATCAATAAAATCGTACATATCTTTATCATTACTGATGGTAATAGCATTGATTAAATCATTATTTTCATTAAAAACAGATGCAGTAATAGGATATTGGAAGTCAATACACTCAATATCATCGTCGTCAAAATTATCCTCAAAGCAATCTTCGGCAAAGTCTTCCAGCTCATCATCTGAATTAATTTCAATAGCAGTAAAATCCGTAAAAACAATGGTTATTGGATAAGAGATGACAATAGTGTCAAGATCGTCGTCAAATTCGTCAAAAATACCCTCTATATTATCTAAGTCATCTTCGTTATTAATTGTAATTGTTATTCCATTTACTGTAACGGTAACTGGAAATGCTATGCTTAAACAACTGGCATTATCAATAATATTATCTACAGAACCGTCTTTACTAGCAACTTTACTTATCAAATTGGCTGCATTTGAGTCTGCTTTAATAGTTGACTCAGCTGGCGGGTCAATACTTAAGTCTTCTTCCGTTCTACAAGAGGTCATTGTTATTAAAATGATAAAAGCCGCTACTAAAATTTGTTTTAATGTTTTCATAATGCATGTTTTTATTAAAGTGTTTGTTTTTTGATTTACCTTATTTAGGCTCTTTATTCTTAAAACAACCGATTAAAAAAATGTCCCAAGAAAAAATAGATTTTTTTTTATTTATCTTTCCAACAGAAAAAATTAAGAAAAATCTTTTGCCTAAAACATCTTTATATCAAAACATCTGCGATAAAGTTCGCTTTTCAAAACTTTATGAAAAGTATGCACAGTCGTTGAGTAATATTCTTTTTTATAAGTATGGTGAGTTATTAAACCCTTCTGATACGGTACAGGAAGCATTTATCAAACTATGGGAAAACTGCTCTAAAATAAAACCAGAAACCGTTAAATCTTATTTATATACTACAGCAAATAATATGATGCTAAATTCCGTTAAACATCAAAAAGTGGTTTTAAAGTATCAACAAGTAAAACCAAAGGACTATACTAATGAGTCTCCAGAATTTGTATTGCGTAAAAAAGAATTTTTAAAACGCTTTGAACGGGTTTTATCAGAACTAAAAGAAGAAGAACGTGTGGCATTCTTGTTAAACAAGGTGGATGGTAAAACGCATAAGGAAGTTGCAGAAGTTTTAGGCATCACAAAAAAAGTGGCTGAACACAGAATTTATGCAGCTTTAAACAAACTTAAAGACAACCTTGAAGAACTAAATTGAAAATAATTTTGGGACAATTGTGATTTAAGTTGTTTTAATTATATAACAGCATGTTATGGACAAAGAGTATTTAGTAAAAAAGTGGTTAAATAATGACCTGTCTGACACAGAGGCAAAGGCTTTCAATGCGTTGGAAGATGCTGACTTATATAAAGAAATTATTGAGGAATCTCAACGGTTTAGTGGCAATATAAATGCTAAAGTTGAGTCTTTTGATGTGTTGGATAACAAATTAGTTTCTAAAAAAATTGCTTCTACAAATTGGATAAAGGTTGTTTCTAGTATAGCTGCTGCTCTTGTTGTTGGTTTTGCTTTGTTTACTTTAATAAATAAAGACCAAATAAGCTCGTTTAAAACTGATTTAGCTCAAAACGAAACCATTACACTCCCAGATAGCTCGATAGTGAAACTAAATGAATTATCTGAACTAGAGTATCTCAGTTCCAATTGGAACAAGAATAGGTCATTACAACTTAAAGGCGAAGCTTTTTTTGATGTAGAAAAAGGAAAGCAATTTGATGTTAATACTGATTTTGGAAAAGTTAGTGTGCTTGGTACAGAGTTTAATGTTTTATCCAGAGACAGTATTTTTAAAGTCTCTTGTTATGAAGGTTTGGTACAGGTAACTTATAACAATAACGAAGTTAAACTACCTGCTGGCACAGAGTTTGTTTTAGCATCAGGAAAAGGCCTAAAATCAATTATTACAATCGCAGAACCCTACTGGCTTAAAAATATGAGTGCTTTTGAAAATGCTTCATTTAAAGCCGTTGTTCAAGAACTTGAAAAACAATACAATATAACAGTACAACACCCATCTGATCTGAATATAAATTTCACAGGTGCCTTTGAACATAACAACCTTGAAAATGCCCTAAAATCTATAACAAAACCTCTTAATTTGACTTACACCATACAAAACACTAACGAGGTCATTATTAGGTATGGGCAAAACTAAATTTTACATATTTTTAGTACTGTGCTTATTTCCACAACTTAAATCATTAGGGCAAAATTCAGGGCAAAAAGTTCCGGTTTCTGGAGTACTTGAGCAAATTACAAAAATGCATTCTATTACTTTTAATTATGAAAGTAGCCTTTTAAAAGATGTAACTGTAATACCTATATCACAAGATTTAAGCTTAAATTCAAAAATTAAGAATCTTGAAAAACAAACAAATCTAATTTTTGAGAAAGTCAGCAATTTAGTTTACACTATTTCTAAGGCCATACGGCTTTGTGGTTATATAAAAGATTCAGAATTTCAAAACCCGCTTATGGGTGTCACTGTTACTAGTAAATTTGCTTACGCAATAACGAATGAAGAAGGTTTTTTTGAAATAGAATTGAAATCCCAGAATGAATTATTAATTATTAGACATATTGGATTCAAAACTATTGAACGTCAAGCAAGGTATTTCTCTTTAGAAGAGTGTGGAATAATAACAATGCCTATTAAACAGGAGGTCATCGCACCTGTACTCATTGAAACGTATCTAGTAAAAGGAATCGACAAAAGACAAGATTGGACTACCTCAATTGACTACGAACGATTTACACTCTTACCTGGTCTTATTGAATCTGACGTGCTACAAACCGTACAAGCCTTACCTAGTATTTTAAGTGTTGATGAAACGGTTTCTAATATTAATATTCGTGGTGGCTCTAACGATCAAAACCTTATTCTTTGGGACGATATAAAAATGTATCAAACAGGACACTTTTTTGGTCTTATATCTAGTTTTAACCCCCTAATGACGCAATCTGCAAGCGTTATTAATAACGGCTCAGATGTATCATTGACAGATGGTGTTTCAGGAACAATCCACATGAAAACAGACAAACAAATTGATTCAAAATTCAATGGTGTTTTTGGACTTAACCTCTTAAATGCGGAGTTATTTTCTAACATACCAATAGGAAACAAATCATCATTACAAATAGCATCAAGAAAGTCATTAGATGATTTTATCAGAACACCAACTTACGATGTCTATTTTGAAAGAGTGATTCAAGAAACAGAAGCAGACAATAATGTTGCTAATGTTACTAATTCTAATCAAGAGTTTGATTTTTATGACGCTTCTTTAAGATGGTTATATCAGCCAACAGACAAAGATTTTTTAAGGCTAAATTTTATTTTGATTAACAACGACTTGGGCTTTAACGAAACTGCAGATGTTAATGGAATTTCACAGTCAAGAAGAAGCGGTATTTCTCAAAATACTCTTGCTGTTGGACTAAACTATAAAAGACAATGGAGTGATAAATTTTCTTCGACTTTTAATGTCTACAATAACGAATATAAGCTTGAAGCTTTAAATGCAGATGTATTAAGCAACCAGTTACAATTGCAAGAAAACGTTGTTTCAGAAACAAGTGTTCAATTAAATAACCAATATGAAGAAAATAGATGGCATTTTAATCTTGGCTATCAATTTACAGAAACGGAAGTCATTAATTTAAACGATATTGACTTACCTCGCTTTGTAAGACGTGATGAAGAAATATTAAGAGAACATGCTGCATTTGGTCAAGCTTGGTATAAAAGCCCAAATAATGACTTTTCAGTTAGAGGTGGTGCAAGAGTAAACTATCTAGCTCGTTTTGAAAAATTGATAATAGAACCTAGATTAAGTGTTAGAAAATCAATAGGAGAATATTTTGAAATTGAGGTACAAGGAGAATTTAAGCACCAAAGCACTTCACAAATTGTCAATTTCCAAAATGACTTTTTAGGAATTGAAAAGAGACGATGGCAATTAACCGATAATGACAGTATTCCTGTGTTGCAAAGTAAACAAGCTTCATTTGGATTATTGTATAAGAATAGTGATTGGCTTTTAGATGCCAAAGGCTATTACAAAACAGTTGATGGAATAACTACCCAAAGTCAAAGTTTCACTACCAAATATGAATTTGCAAAAGAAAAAGGCAGTTATGAGGTTCTTGGATTTGAGTTCTTATGTCGAAAAACATTTAGTAATTTCAATAGTTGGTTAAGCTATTCTTATATTTATAATACTTATACATTTGATGCACTCGAAGATGTTGAATTTCCAAGCAACTTTGATATCACACATTCTGTTACTTTTGGCACAACGTTTAGTAATAAATCTTGGAATATTTCAGCAGGAGTAAATTACAGAACAGGGAAACCTACTTCTGTTCCCTTAATAGACAATGAAATAGTTGACGATGATGTTAATTTCGACAAAGCAAATAATGAACGATTATTTGATTATTTAAGAGTTGATACTTCTGCAATTTATAAGTTCAAATTAAGTGATACTTTCAGGTCAGAAATTGGCGCATCTGTGTGGAACATATCAAATAGGCAAAATACTATTAATGATTATTACAGAGTTAATGAAGTAGATGCTGTAGATAAATTTTCAAGGTTCTCCTTAGGCTTAACCACTAATGCTGTGGTTAGGTTGTATTTTTAATAAATAACTGCTAATGCATCGCATTAGTTTATTAACTATATGTGATGTTTGAACATTAGATGTATCAATAAACAATTCATAAAATGGAATTTGACAAAAGCGTTTTATCCTTTTTAAGGCCTCCTCTAATTGAAAAAGTCTTAAAAGAATCTTCAATAAAGGTTTTTCAAAAGGGAACTGAGATTTTAAGAAAAGAGCAATATGTAAAAGTTTTGCCTATTGTTCTTGAAGGCCTAGTAAAAGTATATTCTAGGTTTAATGATAAAGAACTTTTACTTTACTATATTCAGCCATCTCAAAGTTGTGTAATGACGTTTTATGCATCTCTAAAAAACACACCAAGTAAAGTTTATGCATCAGTTGTAGAGGATTCTAAAATTTTATTAATACCTGTTCGATTACTTCCTAAATGGATAAAAGATTTCCCAGACTTTAATCAGCTTTTTTATGACCAGTTTAATTTGAGGTATTCGGAACTGTTAGATACTATCGGCCATCTTTTGACTGATAGAATGGATAAAAGACTTTATGAGCATTTAAAAAAGAAATCAGAAATAATGAGCAACTCTTCATTAAAAATAAGTCATACCCAATTAGCTAATGAACTAGGTACCGCACGAGAAGTAGTAACAAGGGTGCTCAAAAAACTAGAAATAGAAGGAAAGATAGCACAAGATTCTGGGGAGATAAAAATTATTGGGTAGTTGTGACTATAGTCACAGTTTAGCTTGTTTTGATTTACAATCTTTGTATTGTAATTTTAAACAAAACAAGATGAAAAAAAATATGGGAACAGCAGATAGAATTATTAGATTAATAATCGCTACTATAGTAGGAGTATTGTACTTTAAAGAAATAATTACTGGAGCATTAGGAGTTATATTACTAGTTCTTGCAGGCATATTCGTTTTAACTAGTTTTATTAGTTTTTGCCCATTATATGCTCCATTCGGAATAAAAACTTGTTCGATTAAGGAAAAGAAATAAAATTAGAAGTAAATTAATTTATTCTATGTATCGAAATAAGAACCATCTTCTATTTATTGGGGGTGGTTTTTAGTTTTCAGTTAGCTACTCCTTTTTGAATCAAAGTAAATACTATGTATTCAATAAAAGTATTATTATAAGTTAAAAAGAATTGATAGCGTTCTGAAAAAGAACAACAAAATTTTCATTAAATACTAAATGTCATCAAATAGCATTACATATTATTTGAGTAAGGAAAAAATCAAAAATGTTGTACCTATGTTGTACCTAAATAAAAAAAGCCTTTACAAGAAATCTTGTAAAGGCTTTTGTACTGAAGGCGGGACTTGAACCCGCACGGCCATAATGGCCATTGGATTTTAAGTCCAACGTGTCTACCAATTCCACCACTTCAGCGTAATTCAACAATGCCATTGCACATTGAATTGGTATATTTTAAGAAAGTTTCAGAGCGAAAGACGGGATTTGAACCCGCGACCCTCACCTTGGCAAGGTGATGCTCTACCCCTGAGCTACTTTCGCAGTTTGTAATGAACGTGCAAGCTTTCGATTGCGGATGCAAATTTAAACTATTTCTAGGAAATGCAAAGCCTTTTGAAAAAAATAATAAAACTTTTTTTAGGCTTGTTTTTTCTTAACTAGCATGCGCTTAATCTCATTGAGTTTCATGAGTGCTTCAACCGGTGTTAGCGTATCTATATCAATATGTAATATTTCGTCTTTTATATTTTCCAATAGAGGGTCATCCAAATTAAAGAAACTTAACTGCATATCATCATTTAAAGTTTTCACCTTATCTGTTAACTCTTCACTAGAATGAGATTTCTCGAGTTTCTCTAAAATTTTATTGGCTCTACGCAAAACCTGTTGTGGCATTCCTGCCATTTTTGCAACGTGAATTCCGAAGCTGTGTGCACTACCCCCTTCAACTAATTTTCTTAAAAACAGAACATTGTCTTTCAGCTCTTGTACAGAAACATTAAAATTCTTGATGCGCCCAAATGTTTCACACATTTCATTAAGCTCGTGGTAATGTGTAGCAAATAGCGTTTTTGGCTTTGAAGGATGCTCATGTAGATATTCAGTAATAGCCCATGCTATAGAAATACCATCATAGGTACTTGTACCACGCCCAATTTCATCTAGCAGTACTAAACTTCTATCAGAAATATTATTTAGAATAGATGCTGTTTCGTTCATTTCTACCATAAAGGTAGATTCGCCCATTGAAATATTGTCGCTAGCCCCAACCCTGGTGAATATTTTATCCACCAAACCAATGTTTGCTTCCTTAGCTGGCACAAAACTTCCTATTTGAGCTAATAATACTATTAAGGCAGTTTGCCTCAAAATCGCAGATTTACCAGACATATTGGGACCTGTAATCATAATAATTTGTTGGGAAGTTCTGTCCAAAAACACATCATTGGCAATATAAGCCTCACCCAATGGCAATTGCTTTTCGATAACCGGATGACGTCCATCTTTTATATCTAAATCAAAGGAGTCGTCCATCTTTGGACACACATAATTGTTATCCTTGGCCAATTGCGCAAAACCGCACAAGCAATCTAATTGCCCAATTAAATACGCATTTTGTTGTACTGCTTTAATGTATTGGTTCATCCAACCAATAAGTTCAGAAAACAACTGTTGCTCAATAGCTAAAATACGCTCTTCAGCACCTAATATTTTTGCTTCGTATTCTTTGAGTTCTTCGGTAATATAACGTTCTGCACTTACCAGAGTTTGCTTTCTAATCCATTCTTCTGGAACTTTATCTTTATGCGTATTTCTAACTTCAATATAATATCCAAAAACATTGTTGGAGGCTATTTTAAGCGAAGTAATTCCTGTGCGTTCACTTTCACGCTCTAGCATATTATCTAGATAATCTTTTCCTGATTTAGATAAGCCTCGCAATTCATCCAATTCCGAAGAAAAACCTGTTGCGATGGAATTACCTTTTAAAACATTTACAGGTGCATCTTCATTCAGCGTTTCTTTTATTTTTTCACGAAGTACCTCACAGCTTTGTAGGTTATCGCCAATAATTCGTAACGCTTCATTTTTAGAATTTGAAGCGATACTTTTAATCGGGACAATAGCTTCTAAAGAGTTTTTAAGTTGAATGACCTCTCTTGGATTTACTTTTCCTGTGGCAGTTTTTGAAATCAGTCGTTCTAAATCTCCAATATGTTTGATGTGATTTTGAATCTTTTGAAGGACCTCATCATTTTTGGTGAGGAAATCAACCACTTCATGACGTTGCTTTATTTTCTCAACACTTTTAAGCGGTAATGCCAACCAACGTTTTAACAACCTTCCTCCCATTGGGGAAATGGTTTTATCAATTACATTCAACAATGTAACTGCATTATTATTGGTAGAATTATACAGCTCTAAATTTCTAATGGTGAACTTATCCATCCATACATAATCGTCTTCTGCAATTCGAGAAATTGACGTAATATGCTGCAATTTATGATGTTGGGTTTCGCCTAAATAATGCAAGATAGAACCCGAGGCAATAATACCTTCATATAAATCTTCAACCCCAAAACCTTTAAGCGTTTTTGTACCGAAGTGTTTGATTAAGGTTTCATAAGCATAATCGGTTTGATATACCCAATCTTCTAAATAAAAGGTATGGAAATCGTTGCCAAAAGTCTCGTTAAAAAGTAATCGCTTATGTTTTGAGACTAATACTTCACTAGGACTAAAATTCTGTAATAATTTATCAATATACTCTGCGTTCCCTTGGGATGTTAAAAACTCCCCCGTAGAAATATCTAAAAAAGAGATCCCAATATATTTCTTATCAAAATACACCGAACACAAAAAATTGTTAGATTTTGAAACCAACACCTCATCATTTAATGCTACTCCTGGAGTTACCAATTCGGTTACGCCACGTTTAACAATTGTTTTGGTTTGTTTTGGGTCTTCTAGTTGGTCACAAATAGCAACACGCTCGCCTGCTTTTACCAATTTAGGCAAATAGGTATTTAAAGAATGATGGGGGAAACCTGCCAACTCGGTTTCGCTTTCACTACCAGCACCGCGCTTGGTTAAAATTATACCTAAAATACCAGCAGCTTTCACAGCATCGCCCCCAAAGGTTTCGTAAAAATCGCCCACCCGAAACAACAATAACGCATCAGGGTACTTTGCCTTAATGGCATTGTACTGTTTCATTAATGGTGTCTCTTTTTTTGGTTTTTTAGCCAAGGGTAAAGTGATTTTTTAGTCTTACTTTTGTGAAAATTGTAGCTTGCAATGTACTATTAATTTCATGTTTTTTGAAGTTGAAAAATCATAAGTTATTTACAATTAGAATGAGATTTCAACAATATGCACCTTGTTGTTGAGAACGAAGTGAAGGATCTAAAATTAAAAAAATGCTTAGACTGCGCTTAACTTGACATAGAAAAGTAAAATGAGAAAACTAAAAAATAGCGAATTAGATAGATTAAATGTTGAGGAGTTTAAAGAAGCAAAAAAAACGCCAATCATCATCATTCTTGACAATATTAGAAGTTTAAACAACATTGGTTCAGTATTTCGGACAAGTGATGCTTTTTTAATTGAAAAGATTTACCTCTGTGGCATTACTGCAATACCGCCACATAAGGATATTCATAAAACAGCTTTAGGAAGTACTGAAACCGTTGCTTGGGAATATGTTGAAAACACTTTAGATATAGTTGAAAAACTAAAAGCTGAAAACATAAAAATTTGCGCGATTGAGCAGGCTGAAAATGCTACAATGCTTGATAAATTTAACATTGAACCAAATATGAAATACGCCTTAGTTTTTGGTAATGAAGTTAAGGGTGTAGCACAAGATGTTGTAAATGCTAGTAATGCGGTAATTGAAATCCCTCAATTTGGCACAAAACATTCTTTGAATATCTCGGTAAGTTGTGGCGTAGTAGTTTGGGATTTACTCAGTAAATTAAGATACTAATAGTACTAGAAAAATAAGTGATAAAAAAACATAAGAAACCTTGGCCTACAAAAGCGGTGATGGATCAAATTTACGAACAACACCTCTGGGGTGGCGTAGCGTTTGATTTTTATTCTGGTTTTGGCTCGCATAACCCCAATATTACTGTACCATATCTAGAATCGGTAATTGCGTTTTTAAAGTCGCTTGATGAACCACTAAGCGTATGCGATTTGGGATGCGGCGATTTTAATATTGGGAAACACCTAGTTAAATACACCAATAAATATATTGGCATAGATATAGTTGAAAACCTCATTGAAAGAAATAAAAATTTATTTAATGTTGAAGGTTTAGAGTTCCGCTGTTTAGATATTGCAAAGGACGAACTTCCGCCTGCCGATTGTGCAATACTAAGGCAAGTGTTACAGCATCTTTCTAATGCAGAGATAGAGCCGATTGTTGAAAAACTAGCAGACTATAAATACGTTATTCTAACAGAACATATTCCCGTTGGGGATTTTAAACCGAATAGAGATATTGTTTCAGGACAAGGAAATCGTGTAAAATATAACAGCGGAGTTGATATTTTAAAAGCACCTTTTAATTTTCAAGTGAAAGAGGAAACTATTTTAAACGCTTATGTTTTAGAAAATAAGAAGAGCATCATTCTAACCACGCTATTTAAGACAATGCAGATTATAAAATGAAAGTTTTAAATACAATTTGGTTTGATCCTTAAATTTAAGAAAATCTAGTTTTGCTTATCAGTGAGTATAAAGCATCAAAATGACCTTTATATATTTAATAATAGGCTTAAGTCCAAAATCAACTCCCAAAGATCTCCCCCAAAACCCATAAATAATCACTTCTGTTTTCCACAAAATCCCTTTCGGACACATCAATAATTTTTACATTAAAATCTTTTTGGGTTTTTAAAAACTCTAAATAGCCAGCATTGATTTTCTCCAGATAATCATCGGCGATATTTTGCTCATAATCGCGTCCACGTTTTTTAATGTTCTGTTGTAAGCGTTGGGTATTTTGGTACAAATAAATATACAATTCAGGTTTTGCAATGTCCTTATACATCAAATAGAAGAGTTTTCGATAGAGGTTAAATTCATCTTCAGGTAATGTGATTTTAGAGAAAATTAATGATTTAAAAATATCATAATCACTCACTACAAAATCCTTAAACAAGTCCAATTGCGACAAATCATCAGAGATTTGTTGATAACGGTCTGCCAAAAAACTCATTTCTAAGGTAAATGCATACCTATTGGCATCCTCATAAAACTTCGGTAAAAATGGGTTGTCCGCAAAACGCTCCAAAATTAATTTCGCATTAAAATCATAAGATATCTTAGTGGCTAAACTGGTTTTTCCCGCCCCAATATTACCTTCAATAGCGATGTAGTTATATGTTGAAAAGTCAAATTGTTTGCTAGGGTTTTTTAACCAAATTTTAATAGGCTCCAATTTAGAATCATCTTCGCATTCGTTCAATAGCACCGAAACCTCTTTTTCGAATTGTGGGTGTTTTACCTTAGAGCCAATATCATTTAAAGGCATCAATACAAACCTGCGCCTTTGCATTTCGGGATGCGGTACTTGCAAGGTTTTTGTATTAATAATTTGGTCTTCTGCAAAAACAATATCTAAATCTATGGTTCGGGCTTCGTAGCCTTTTTTTGCGTTTCTAGTTCTGCCCAATTTGGTTTCAATGCTTAGTAGTTGTTTTAAAACCTTTTTAGGTTCTAAATAACTTTCTAAAACCAAGCAACAGTTAAAAAAATCATCGCTTTCAAACCCAAGCGCAGGTGTTTTATACACCTTGGAAATTAATTTAATATTCCCAACCTGTTCATAAATGGCATCTACCGCCAATTGTAAGTTTTTAAACTTATCGCCTTTGTTACTGCCAAGTGCAATATAATAGGTTACCGGTTTTTTCATTGAATAGCAAAATAATAAAAAGTAAATGGATTTGGGTTATATTTACAGAACGTATTTATCCACAATATGACATTAAAAGACAAACTCCTAGCCCAACGTATTTATTTACTTCTTGGTGGGCTATTTATCACATCGCTGGTAGTATCAAACCTTATATTTCAAAAGTTTTTTTATTGGTACCCCTTTGATATTGAAGTTTTTGGAAGTAAACTTTTTGAAATTTCAGTAGGTATATTACCTTACCCTATTACCTTTTTAATCACTGATTTAATTAGTGAAATTTATGGTAAAAAGCGGGCGAATGATGTGGTAGTGGTAGGTATTTTTGCCTCGCTTTTCTCACTTTTAATTATTTATACCGCTGCCAATGTCCCTGCGACATCATGGTCTTATATAAATGACGGTTTATTTAGAAAGGTTTTTGGAAACTCAGCTGTAGCTGTTTTTGCAAGTATGCTTACCTATCTATTTGCTCAATTTGTGGATATTCAAATTTACCATTTCTGGAAACGACTTACTAAAGGAAAACATTTATGGTTGCGAAACAATTTCTCCACTTGGTTTTCACAATTTGTAGACACTTTTACCATTTTATTTTTACTATGCTCTTTTGGCATTATAGATTGGGCTAATTTTAAAGGCCTTCTAGTTAGCGGTTTTCTTTTTAAGGTTTTTGTAGCTGTTTTGGATACGCCACTTCTGTATCTAGGTGTTTACTTGTTTAAAAGACGCTTTAACCTAAAAACCAACGAGGAAATCAAACTGCTATAAAAAAATTTAATGAGTCAATATTTATAGGGCTTAGGTTAAATTAATATTAAACTTTTATATTAATTAGACTCAGATAGCTAACGCGCTCGTATATTTATAATAAACTCATTTTTTATGAAGAAATTTCTAAAAATTATTGGCATTACCCTATTGATAATAATTGCGCTATTAATTGCAATTCCATTTGCTTTTCAAAGCCAGATAAAAGATATGGTAGAACGGTTTATTAATGAAAACCTAAATGCTAAAGTAGAGTTTAGCGATGTAAGCTTAAGTTTTATTCGCAGTTTTCCTCAAGCGCACGTTAATGTAAGCGATTTGGTAATCACCAACTTTGAACCCTTTAAAGATGAAAAATTAGCTACAGCAAAGGACATAGCGTTTACCATGTCGGTTAAAGAATTATTTAAAAAAGCAGACGAAGCCCCAATTATTATAAACACCATAAATATCGATGAAGCTTTACTAACGCTTAAAACCAATAAATTCGGTAATACCAATTATGATATTACCAAAGAAAACACATCTCAAAGTCCTTCTAAAAACAACACTGGTTTTACTTTTGATATTGAAGACTACCAAATACAAAATAGTGCATTTTCCTATATTGATGAGGGTTCAGAGATTGTCGTTCACGTTACGGAATTCAATCATGAAGGGCATGGTACATTTTCTTCAGAAACCTCAGAATTAAACACAATAAGTAAAGCCAACGTAAGCATTAGTTTAGATAGTACGCAATACCTAACAAATAACCCTGTAAAGCTAGACGCTTTGATTGATTTAGATTTGAACAACCAAAAATACACTTTTAAGGACAACAAAGGTTTTATTAACGACCTGCCATTAGCGTTTCAAGGTTACGTGCAACAATTGGAAAACGGCCAACAGATTGACATTTCGTTTGAAAACCCAGAATCAGACTTCAAAAATTTCTTAGCTGTTATCCCAAAAACCTACTCAAAAAATATTGAAAACGTTCAAACTTCAGGCGACTTTAAGGTAAAAGGATTGATAAAAGGTATGAATACTGAAACAAGCATTCCTAACTTAGATATTACAATTACCTCTAACAACGCATCTTTCAAGTATCCTGATCTCCCAAAACGTGTAAGCAATATTTCTATCGACACACGAATTAAAAATGAAACAGGGAACATTGATGACACTTATATAGATATTAAAACCTTAAATTTTAAAATTGATGAGGATGTATTTAAATCTTCCGCTACGTTAAAAAACATTACCAAAAATATGCTGGTAAATGCCAATATTGATGGGGTTTTAAACTTAGCCAACATTTCTAAGGTTTATCCTATTGCATTAGATAATACATTAACAGGAGTTTTAAAAGGTAAAGTCAATACCTCGTTCGATATGAACGCCCTAGAAACGAACGCTTACGAACGCATTAAAAACAATGGTTCGGCGAGTATTTCCAATTTTGTATTTTCTTCAGAAGATATTGTAAATCCATTTCATATTTCAGAAGCAAACATGACGTTTAATCCAGGTACAGTAACGCTAAATACTTTTAAAGCAAAGACAGGAGACAGCGATATTAGTGCTACCGGAACCATAAATAATCTTTTAGGGTTTTTGCTTAGCGATAATACCTTAAAAGGCAACTTTAATGTGAATTCCAATGTGTTTAAAGTAAGTGATTTTATGTCTGAAAGCGAAATAGCTTCAAAAAGCAATAAAACCACTAGCGATAGCGAATCGCTAAAGATTCCAAGTTTTTTGGAATGTATTGTGAACGCTAATGTAAATACGGTAATTTACGATAATCTGAATCTCAAAAATGTTAAAGGCACACTTTTCATAAAAGATCAAGAAGCCGCATTAAAAAACATGACTTCAGATATTTTTAATGGAAAATTGGTTATTACCGGCGACGTGTCTACGAAAGAACAAACCCCTGTATTCCATCTTAATTTAGGTGCCGATGGTTTTGATATCGCACAATCCTTTAAAGATTTAGAACTATTTCAAAATTTAGCACCTATAGCCAAACTACTACAGGGCAAACTAAACACCACCCTTAGTATTTCAGGACGGTTGGACCAAGAATTCTCTCCTGTTTTAGAATCGGTTTCTGGAGATGCCTTAGCAGAAGTTTTGGCCTCGAGATTTGACACAACACAAAACCCGCTACTTGGAAAACTCGAAAGCGCTTTAAATTTCATAGATTTTGATAAGTTAGATTTAAAAGATATTAAAGCAAAACTAGAGTTTGCCAATGGAAAAGTAGCAGTAAAACCCTTTCATTTTAATTATAAGGATATTAAAATTGAGGTTTCTGGAGCACATGGTTTTGATAAAACCCTAAACTATAATGCCGTATTTAATGTACCGGCAAAATATCTAGGCAGCGACGTAAACAGGCTTATCGGCCAAATAAATGATGCTGAAGTAAATAATATCACCATTCCAGTAACTGCAAATATTACGGGAGTATTTACAAGCCCTACGGTTAAAACCGATTTAACAAGCGGTGTTAAAAACCTTACCAATCAGCTTATCGAAATTCAAAAACAGAAGCTTTTAAACCAAGGCAAAGCCAAGGTTAAGGACTTAATAGGAGATGTAATTGGAGGCAATAAAACCAAAACAGATTCTATAAAAAAAGAGCAAAATAACATTGTAAATGATGTTTTAAAAGATATAATTAAAACTAAGAAACCCCAAGATTCTACGGTGAGCAATACGGTTAACTCTACCGAAAAAGTAATTAAAAACGTGTTGGGCGGTTTATTGGGTGGAAAGAAAAAGGCGAAAGATACTATAAATTAGATTTTGGGCGTTCCCCGTTGGGTCGCGCTTTCCGTTACATAGTTTTGCCTCGATGCATGCCTCGGCAAAAGCTAACCACTACAATCGCTAACGCGGGCTTATGTGCCAAATACAATGAGCAAACCCAAATTTTAAACGTTTTGAAAAGTATTTTTTCAAAAATAAAAAAACTAAAATTTGCCAAAAACTGGCAAAATTTACCTAAAAATCACCATTTTTTATCAATTTTATTGCATTTTTAAATAAAATTGCTCGTTTTTTTGGATTTTCCAATTATTCCATTAAGTTATAGCTATGTTTAATCTTAAAATATAGTTTTCAAAATTTATGAGGCAATTAAAAATCACAAAACAAATTACCAACAGAGCGTCTAAATCTTTAGATAAATACCTTCAAGATATTAGTAAACTATCCATGATTACAGCAGAAGAAGAGGTAGAACTAGCGCAACGTATTAAGAAAGGCGATCAAAAAGCATTGGACAAATTGGTGACGGCTAATTTAAGATTTGTGGTTTCGGTAGCGAAACAATACCAAAATCAAGGTTTATCGTTATCCGATCTTATAAACGAAGGAAATGCTGGTTTGGTAAAAGCTGCCAAACGCTTTGATGAAACCAGGGGTTTTAAGTTTATTTCTTATGCCGTATGGTGGATTAGGCAATCTATTTTACAAGCTATTGCGCAACAAGCAAGAATCATTAGGCTACCATTAAATAAAATCGGATCTATAAGTAAAATTCGTAAAGCGTATTCATACCTAGAGCAAGAACATGAAAGAGAACCAAATGCGCATGAGATAGCTAACAACCTAGATTTATCAGTTAAAGACGTAAAACAATCTATGAGCGTCTCTGGAAGACACTTATCGATGGATGCACCATTTCAGGAGGGCGAAACATCTAATTTATATGATGTTGTACAGTCTGATGAATCTCCCAGACTCGATGCAGAGTTGATGAAAAACTCATTAAACGTAGAAGTAAACCGTGCTTTAAGTACCTTGTCTGAAAAAGAAGCACATGTAATTAAACACTTTTACGGTATAAATGTGAAACAACCAAAAAGCTTACAAGAAATAGGCGAACGTGTAGGCTTAACAAGAGAGCGGGTAAGACAAATTAGAGAAAAAGGTATACGAAAATTAAGACATACCTCAAGAAATAAAGTTTTAAAAACCTATTTAGGCTAATATTAATCAATAGCGTCCTAAACGTTTAGAAAAAAAGAGGAAAAAGTTAAGTATCTCAAAGTTATCTTTGAGTTGCACAACTCCACCCCATTCCTCTTATGATAAAAGTAACGTTATTTTCTCAGATTATATC
>Ga0209654_1000264_pt1 | contig 54430 bp, 56 predicted proteins | sample SaaInl1SG_22_DNA_FD_184646 | JGI IMG/M metagenome (GOLD analysis project Ga0209654, IMG submission 184646) | Marine microbial communities from expanding oxygen minimum zones in the Saanich Inlet - ESP_161SG_22_DNA (SPAdes) (version 2) | ecosystem: Environmental > Aquatic > Marine > Intertidal... | reverse complement strand
GAAAGTTCTACCCAAGCCCTCCGCAATGGAATGACAACCGAAAAGTTATTTACCCAATTGGAAGGCATACGGGAACACATCAGCATTCCCTTGGTGCTTATGGGCTATTTTAACCCCATGATGCAATGTGGTATTGAAAAATTTCTAGCCCGCTGTGCAGCGGTGGGTATCGACGGACTCATCATCCCCGATCTCCCCGTAGATGTTTATCACGAGCAATACAAAACACTCTTTGACCAACACGGTTTATACAATATGTTCCTCATTACCCCCCAAACTCCAGAGGAACGCATTCGCTATATCGACGAGGTTTCGAACGGCTTCATCTATATGGTGTCGAGTGCAGCAGTGACCGGAGCACAAAGTACTTTTGGCAACACTCAAACCGACTATTTCCAGCGCATCGCCCAAATGAACCTCAACACCCCCACCGTGGTTGGTTTTGGGATCAGCAATGCCGAAACCTATGAAGCGGCTAGTTTGCATTCCCGAGGTGCCATCATTGGGTCTGCCTTCATTAAGTTTTTGGAGGAAAAAGGGGTGGACCAGATCGATGCCTTTGTGCGCTCCATAAGAGCCTAAACCCAACTTTTTATATTTTTTTTATATCTTTAGTGTAGCATAGACCCAAATCTATTCTTACACCATGACCTACGTTTGCCCAAAAACTCGTTTTTATTCGGTTCCCACTTGGTGGAAATCACTTTCTGTATTTTCTTTTTTGGAATGGGTTTTTATGTCTAAAACCGCCGAGCTGAAATTTTCTTTTGATCGAATTTATAAGACAATCCATTCAACAATACAGCCTTATATGGGAGGTATTGTTGAACAAAATAAAAATATAATGGAAATATACACCTAAAGTTTTATGCATAATAGTTATGAAGGATTAACTAAATAGTAAGAAATGACAAAAGAACCAGAATTTAAAAGAGGCGAAAAAGGTTTCCTAAAAAGGTTTGTGAACATATTTCAAAGCGACGCAAAAATTGCTTTGGAGGATTTTAAACTCAATTCAGATGAAGCTATTTCAAAACTAAATGGGATAAAAATATCATTGGAGAATGAGGTAAGTAATATTATGGGAAATATAGCTTCCTTAGAGGAAAAGGAGAGTGACTTACAAATGAAACTTGATGTGGTCTCAAATTTCTACACTTCCAATTTTAAAGAAAACGAGAACGGAGTTATTATTTCAGAAGTGATTGATGGATACGTCGAAAAATTCAAAGAATATAAAGCTGAGATAGATGAATTGAAAATTCAAATTAATGATTATAAAGGTGAATTATTTGGAACTGAAGATGAGGAAGGAAATGAAATAAAAGGACTAGACCATCAAATTGATAGTCTTAAAATTCAACTTCAAGATTCAATTAAAGAAAGTGAAGGGAAATTAAATGAATTTTTAAGGCAAAACGGAAAAAAACGAGATGAGCTATTTACAAGAATCGAAGGCCTTTTAAAAGGAGCGAGTACAGTTGCATTAGCTAAAGCATTTAAAGAGCATAAAGATTCCTTTATTACCTCAAACTATATATGGATAACTTTATTTGTAGCTTCTATAATTTCAATGATGGCATTATCAGTTTGGGGATTTGTAAATGCAAATTACGAATTCAAAGATATGTGGAAATATACACTAGGTAATTTTCCATTTATTGGAGGTGCAATTTGGTTAGCTATATATTCAAGCAAACAAAGAAGTCAGAATAAAAGGTTACAACAAGAATATGCTTTCAAAGAAGATGTTGCGAAAATATACTATGGATTAAAAGAGGAGGTTGAAGAACTTGGTGACACTAAATTAGGTGTAAAATTAAATGAATCAGTATTAAAATTAGTTATTGATGTAGTTTCTTTAAATCCAAGTGAATCGTTAGATAGTAAATATCACACTGACAATGGACCAATTTTGGAAAGCATAAAAAACCTAGGTGAGGTGGTAAAAAACATTAAAAACTCTACATAACAATAGCTATAAGTAATTGCTTGTCCTCGCCTACTTTGGAAATTCCTTCGGAATTTCCAACTTAGTGTGTACTTGCAAAATCAAGTGCTAAACTACGCAACTACTAATAGCCGAGACCGATGCAGCCAATTAGAAGAACGAGAATAAAGAAACTGAAAAAATGATATTATTTGTATACCTTATTGTTTATTTTCTACTTGTCTTCGTAGTAAGATCTGTTTTATTATGGAAAAAGACAGGAATTAATCCATTGACTTTTAACAAAACTGATGATGCTCACGGTTTTAATGGAAAAGTATTTACTGTTATATCATTTTTAGAACTGATTGTGGTTGGGCTGTATGCATTCAAAAATAATTGGTATGAATATTTGCTCCCCTTTTGGTATTTGGAAAATCCAATTTTACAAAAAATCGGCTGGGTACTTCTAATTCTTTCTTTAATAGTAGTATGGATTTCACAAACTCAGATGGCAAATTCATGGAGAATCGGAATTGATGAAAATAACAAAACCAAATTGGTGACAAATGGATTTTTCTCGTTGTCAAGAAATCCAATTTTTCTCGGAATGATGATAGCTAATATCGGGTTATTTTTGGTGATTCCAAACGCTTTTACTCTATTGATAATATCATTGTCGACAATAACTATAAACACTCAAATCAGATTAGAAGAAGAATTTTTGAAGCGAAAATTTGAAAGTGAATATCTGGATTATACAGAAAAAGTAAGAAGATGGATTTAAGAAATAGAAATAAAACTGGCTACAACAATGTACATGACGATCATGCTCCTAACGTCGCACTCCACATGCACTAACCGTTGTATCCAACCCAACAACCACCAAAAAAGAATCTTTGAAAAAGCACCTCACCTATCTGATTTCCTTGCTGTTGCTCTTCGGTCTGACAGTGAATGAATGTGGGCTATATTCAAAAGCGCAAGGGGTAAGTTATTATCATGTCACCTTCGTTGATTATCGAAAAGAACGGAATAATGGATCCTCGGTATTATATGTTTACGGCGAACAACTTCCAACAAAACCCTTTTTCAATACACTGGTTTTATTTCTCGACTTGCATGGTATTTTCAGTTTAAAAGTCAAAGAGGTTTTAAAAGTATATCCTGAGCAGTATCGAAAAATACGCTGCTTAATAACACAATCTATTTTCCTAACACAACAATTCATCTCCAGCAATCAAATTTTATGTTTATACAGAACCTAGAGTCCCGATAATCCTCTAGGTGGAAGATGCATGAACTGCATCAACTGATAAAAAAACACCTAACAACTTATCATTCCTAGCATGTATAAACAAAAGAATAAAATCCATTTGGAGCAATCCAAACATTTCATCCGTTGGATAAAGAGAAAACTAATTATAATCATTACGGCATTTATGATTGGAATATCCAATGCCCTGTATGACGAGGATAAAATAGGACATCAAAATCATCAGCATACAGAACAAAACGATAAAGAAGAGTGAAAAAGGGGGTATTAATATGTTCGAATGAATAGATCAACGCTTACCACGAACTCCCCCGAAAAACCTTTCCATACTGCTCCACCCGAAAGTCAATGGTGGTATAACGGGGATCTTGCGCTTTGGCTTCTTTATAGGCGGGCATACTCCCAATAGCTCTATTGGCGGTTCCTGAGGGAGCGGTAAGGCTGTGGGTTGTGATGACTCGGCCGGCACATACAAATTGATGTTTCCGAGGCACCTGATAGTCTATACATTCTAATGGAATAGCCGCTTTTTTCAGAAGTTTCCGTAAAAAATATTCCGGGCCATTTTTACTACTTCCTCCCGTAAAAATTAGTGTATCTACCTTGGGGTGTTGTTCTAAAATCTCCAAAAGGTCGCGTAACTCGGGCTGCTGCATACCGAGGTCGGAGGCATCGATCTTGTCGCGGTAGGCTGCGCCAACAATATCGCAAATCCCGATTTTTTCTCGTTTTAAAAAAGCTTTGCGTTGTTCAATTGCATGCTTTGTATTTTCATAAACCAAGTTCAGCTCATACAAACGATCCCATATTTTCCACAATATGCCGTTACTACTACCGTAGCAAAAGTCAACATCTTGATCGTTCAATGCTCCTGTTGAAAATCGAGGTGGTGGTAGCGTTCCTACAATCAACCGTCTAGTATCGGGCAGTATATAAGGTGGATAAGGGTGTATGTGGTGAAACATTTTGGTGGTCTGTATAAAAACGATTAGATTTAGGTCTAACCAAATCTACTACTTATGGGCAAAGGAGACAAAAAATCGCGTCGCGGAAAAATCAACAAAGGAACCTATGGCGTGCGCCGCAAGACCAAACGCAACGAGCGGAAAGAAGCAGTAAAGAAATCCTAGCGAATAAAGACCGGCTGATTTTCGTATTCTGTATGGGTTTCGCTAAACTGATACCCATCGGTAGAAAAGCCTTTGATATCGTCTAGGCTTGCACAGTTGTGGTCCAAAACATGGCGCACCATCATCCCTCGGGCTTTTTTTGCAAAAAACGAAATCATCTTGAGTTTGCCGTTCTTAAAATCTTTAAACTGAGGGGTGATGATGGTGCTTTTTAACGCTTGGGTATCGATTGCTGCAAAATACTCGTTACTGGCTAGGTTTACGAGAAGTTCATTTTCGTCTAATTCATCGTTCAAGGTTTGAGTAACTTTAGTTTTCCAAAAGGCAGGCAAGTTTTTCTTTACCCCCACCGGAAACTTGGTGCCCATTTCTAGGCGGTAAGGCTGAATTAAATCGAGGGGTTTTAGGAGGCCATAGAGTCCAGAGAGAATGCGTAATTGCTCTTGTAACTGGGGGATTTTATCTTGCGGTAAGCTATAGGCATCCATACCTGTATAGACATCTCCATCAAAGGCATAGACCGCTGGGCGGGCATTGTCTTGGGTAAAGGGCAACTGAAAGTCTTGGTTGCGTTGCCAGTTTAGGGTTGAAAGATTTTCTGAAATTCCCATAAGTTTCCCAATGGCCTTGACCGACTTTTTCTTCAACAATTTATTGATGCGCTCTGCTTCTGATAAAAAGCGTGCTTCGGAGAAGTCTGTAGTAGGTAGTGCACTGTCAAAATTAAGTGACTTGGCAGGAGAAATAATCATTTTCATAGCTCAGCATTTTACCCAAAAATAAGCGGCTTTTCTCAATTCCCCAAACCAATTGGATAGCAATCGTTGATGCCTCTATTACAACTGCTTATGCTGGGCATAATTCCTCCATTTGGTCAAAACCTCTTGCAGGTCTTGCGGGATCTCAGAATCGAACTGCATCCACTTCCCCGTTTTGGGATGTTCAAAGCCAAGGGTTTTGGCATGTAAGGCTTGTCGGGGAATGATCTTAAAACAGTTTTCGACAAACTGCTTGTACTTACTAAAGGAGATTCCCTTTAAAATAGAATCTCCCCCATAGCGCTCATCGTTAAACAGGGTATGTCCAATGTGCTTCATATGCGCACGGATTTGGTGGGTCCGCCCGGTTTCCAATTGGCATTCAACCAAAGTTACATAGCCCAAACGTTCGAGGACTTTATAATGGGTAACCGCGTGCTTTCCTGTTTCGCCTTCCGGGAAAACAAGCATCTGTAAACGGTTCTTTGGGTGACGACCAATATGACCTTCTATCGTTCCTGCTTCGTCCGTAACATTTCCCCACACCAAGGCCAGGTATTTACGTTCTGACGTCTTGTCAAAAAATTGCTTCGAAAGGTGGGTCAAGGCTTCCTCGGTCTTGGCAATTACCAAGAGTCCGCTGGTGTCTTTATCGATGCGATGCACCAGTCCAGGACGTTGTTGTTCGTTTTGTGGCAGATTGTCAAAATGAAACAAGAGGGCATTGATAAGGGTTCCGGAATAATTCCCATGTCCAGGGTGAACCACCATCCCAGCAGCCTTGTTGACCACCACAACAGTATCGTCCTCATAAACCACTTCTAAGGGTAAATCTTCGGGCACCAATAGATTTTCATGAGGTGGATGACCAAACATGACCCGAACCACATTCCCGCCTTTGACCTTATAGTTTGATTTTACAGCAACATCATCCACAAAAATATTACCTTCTTTTGCTGCATTCTGAATTTTGGTGCGCGTCGCATTTTCAATGCGGTTCATCAAATATTTATCGACACGCAGTGGTTCTTGCCCTTTGTCGGCTGTAAAAGAAAAGTGTTCGTGTAATACAGTTGTTTCTTGGAATTCTTCTTCTAGTGAATTATCGTTTTCCATTTCCTAAGACTAAGTCTATTTTAGATGTTTTGGGTAAGATCACCCCTGGTGCTATTTTCTCGCCTTCATACCGTATTTCCAAGACCATGTCTTTTCCAATATTGTCACGATACGTGATTTCTCCAAGTACAAAGCCAACAGCTGTCAAGCGTGTTTCTGCATTCCGTTTGGTGATTTGGATCACATCAGGAACTTTTAATTTTCGGAAACCAGAAGGATTGAGTGTAAAATATATTTTTCGTCCACGTTTTACTTCAGAACCTGCTTTAGGGATCTGCTCTATCACGGCAAAAGGAGGATAACTGGGATTGAATTTGGCAGAATCGAGGACTTCATAACGCAATTCATAGCGCTCAAAAATAGAAGGAATTTCTTGCAAAGACAATGTTTCAACGTCGGGTACAGTAACGTGTTCATTGTTCTGAGTAACTAGATTTAATCCGTAATACACGCCAACCAGAACAAGACAGGTCACTAAAAAAGCATAGACCAGTTGTTTGACGAATACTTTGCTAAAAAGAAATCGAAAGAAATTCATTGTGTACAATTCTTGTGCAAAGATAAGAAACCCTAGGCGAATGATGCGTGGAAACTGTTGTGCATTCCAAAACGATTATTATTTTTACGTCATGAAAAAAATCATTGGCGTCGCTAGTGGCGGTTTTACATCAGAACGAGAAATTTCGAAGAAAAGTGGGCAGGTAGTGTTTAACACCCTCTTGGACAGCTCCTATGAATGCTATCAAATTGATATCGCTTTAGATCAATGGACCGTTGAAGATGCTACTGGAAACACCTATTCGCTTCAAAAGGGCAACTTTGGTTTTACGATTGACGGACAAGAAAAGCAGTTTGATTGTATCGTTAATATGATTCATGGTGCCCCGGGAGAAAACGGTCAGTTTGCGGGTTATCTTGAGATGCTTAATATTCCGCACAGCAGCTGCCCTACAGATGTAGCAGCACTCACCTACAATAAACGCGACTGCCTTACGGTTGCATCTGCCATGGGAATACCTACAGCAAAACGTTATAGGCTAAATCAAGGGGAGACCATTTCCCTCGATGCCATAGAAAACAAGGTAGGTTTTCCTTGTTTTGTCAAAGCCAATCGAGCAGGAAGTAGTTTTGGAGTTTATAAAGTATATGATAAAAAAGAATTGCAGCCCGCCATTGAAAAAGCCTTTGAAGAAGACCATCAACTCTTGATCGAATCAGCATTGGAGGGAAGAGAAATTACCGTTGGTGTATTGGAATGGAAAAATGACGTACATGTCTTACCCATAACAGAAATCATTAGTGAAAATGATTTTTTCGATTATCAAGCAAAATATGAGGGTAAGTCAACAGAAATCACCCCCGCGCAATTACCCACCGAATGGGAAGCAAGCGCCAAAAAAATGGCAAAGCAACTCTATATCCAAATGGGACTAAAGGGCATTAGTCGTTCAGAATTTATCTTCCAAGACGGGGTTCCACATTTACTCGAAATAAATACCATTCCCGGGATGACCTTACAAAGCATCATTCCACAACAAGCCGAAGCCGCAGGAATATCCCTACTCAACCTCCTCTTAGGGGTGATTGAAACCAGCTTAGCAAAAAAAGCGTAATTTTATTCCATGAGACGCGCAATTTTTCCCGGTTCCTTTGATCCCATCACCATGGGCCATGTCGATATCATCAAACGATCCTTGCCTTTGTTTGACGAGTTGATCATTGCCATTGGCGTAAATTCCACAAAAAAATACATGTTTTCGCTTGAGCAACGGAAGGCCTTTATTGAGGCTACTTTTGCCGATGAGCCCAAAATAAAGGTAGACACCTATTCCGGTTTAACGGTTGATTACTGCCAATCTATCGATGCGAAATTTATTGTAAGGGGTTTGCGTAATCCAGCCGATTTTGAATTTGAAAAAACCATCACCCAGGTAAACAGGCGCTTGTCTAACATTGAAACAGTGTTTTTGTTGACTTCCTCAGAAACCTCCTTTATCAGTAGTAGTATAGTGCGGGAAGTAATTCAATTTGATGGAGATTATAGTTCTATGGTACCCAAAGCTGTGCAATTATAGCTCCGCTTTTTCCCACAACAACTTAATGTTCGCATAAGCATTTTCAAACAAGTGTGGAACATCTTCTTTTGTTTTCCATTCTGCTTTCTGAATCCCTTCTTCTTCCTGCGGTATCAATTCGCCTGAATAATTGGTTTCCATCGCATACCAATAGGTCTTCTTTAAACGGTACTTTCCATTCCGATTAAAAACATGATAGGTTGTGGGCAATGGTTTTATGATCTCAAGACCTCCTACTCCCGTTTCTTCTTCCACCTCTCTGATGGCCGCATCACGTACGGCTTCTTCTTTTTCGATACGCCCTTTTGGTAAGTCCCATTTGTCATTACGAAAAATGAATAAATACTTTTTTGAAGCACTGTGCTGTGCAATTCCACCAGCCGCTTCAATTATTTTAAACAATCCAAAAAACAACTCTTTTAACCTTTCTTCTTTGGGATGATAAAGGTATAGAGTGCTTACTTTTTTTGATTTTAACGCTGCAATAATATTCTTCTTTGAGGTGAATTTTACAAAAAAGACTGGCGTCTCTTCTGTTTGCGCCACAAAAGATGTAGTTAATATAATTGGTTTCTGATTGAAAAATACTTTATACATTTGTATATGATTTATAGTAAACAAACGGCAGCTTCAACGGCACAATTTCTTTTACAAATTAATGCAATAAAATTGAATCCAGAAAACCCCTTTATTTGGGCGAGTGGCTGGAAATCTCCAATTTATTGCGATAACCGCTTGGCGCTTTCATACCCGGAAGTTCGGGAATTTTTAGCAACTAATTTAGCAGAACAAGTAGAAAAGTTATACGGCAAAGAAGTGACCATTGCAGGAGTTGCAACCGGTGCCATTGGCATTGGGATGTTGGTCGCACAAAAACTCGATGTCCCTTTTGTGTATGTTCGACCTGAACCAAAAAAACACGGTCGCAAGAATCAATTGGAAGGACATGCTCCAGCAGGGAAGCCCATTGTTGTTATCGAAGACTTAATCAGTACCGGAAAGAGCAGTTTAAATGCTGTTAAAGCCCTCAAAGAAGAAGGCTTGGTTGTTTTGGGAATGCTGGCCTTGTTTTCCTATGGTTTTGCGGTGGCGAAAGAGAATTTTAAATTAAATAAGGTTATTCTTCATACGCTCAGCGATTATGATCATTTGTTATTGCACGCAAAGGCAGAAAACGCTATCACTGAGCAACAGTTATCTACCTTGTCGGGATGGCGTAAAGATCCCGCCAACTGGACACCTTAATACACCCATTCTATTTCTTTTAAACGATGGAGAGATGACATCCCTTTTGTGTCTTCCAATTCCATATAACCATCTTGGTTTACCCCAATAATGGTTGCACTGAAGTCTTGGTTGTTTTTTCGAAAGAGACGTAATTCATTACGGCCAAAAAGTGCCTCATTATATTTTTTAAGTAAACTAGAATAAGTGTCAGCTTGCTTTATGTAATTCTCAATTTCAGCCAATAAATGATCGAAGACCTCTTTTATATCAAATTGAACTCCTGAACACAACCGCATGGAGCTTGCGCGGACTAAACCTTGAAAATTTTCTTGGTTCACATTTAGTCCAATCCCAACAATCGAGGCTTTTAGTTGAGTACCTCGATACAGGTTCTCGATCAAAACACCGCATAATTTCTTATTCTCTGACAAAATGTCGTTTGGCCATTTAATGGTGACAGCAGGAATTGTAAAATAATTTAGCGTATTTCTTAGTGCCAAAGCGATCAAGCAATTGAGTTGAAATGGAGAATCCACGGACAGTTCATTGTGACGTACAAAGAGTGAAAAGGTCAGGTTTTTGTTTGGTTCAGACAGCCATTTTGCTGCGCGTTGTCCCTTCCCTTGGGTTTGATTGCGCGCCCACAAAACATCACCATGCTTTAACACCCCTTGCTGGTAGCTATCTTTGAGCGCAACATTGGTAGAACCAATGGCATCAATTTTGTTTATTTGGAAATATGACATAAGTTGCTGTATTGTCGCCAATAAAGTAATAAATTTGCAGAAACAAACTAGATTAATGACAAAACCTTCAAATGCCGCAGACAACCTAATCGCACAAATCATTTTGGGCATTGAGGAAGTAAAAGGATTAGATATCAAATTATTGGATTTACGACCGCTTGACAATACTGTTTGCGACTACTTTGTGGTATGCTCTGGGACGTCAAACACACACGTATCTGCTCTTACTCAATCGATACAAAAGGTTGTAAGTAAAGCCTTAAAAGAAAAACCCTTTCATACTGAAGGATTAGACAATGCTGAATGGGTGTTGATGGATTACATAAATGTTGTTGTTCATGTTTTTCAAAAACCAATACGCGAGTTTTATAACATCGAAGAATTATGGGGGGATGCTGAAACCACCCTTGTTGCTTCTAACTATTAAAAAATGACAGAAAAGAAAAAACAAAACAAACCTCGCATTAATCCATATTGGCTTTATGGAATGGTTATCGTATTGCTTTTAAGCATTAGCTTTTTTGGCGACGGTGGCATGCAATCAACTGGAAAAACAAATACCTCAGAATTTGAGCGCTACCTCAACAATGGAGACATTGAAAAAGTGGTGATTCAAAACGAAAAAATGGCGCGTATTTTCTTGAAACGCGAAGCCTTAGACAAATCTGAACACCAGGCCCTAAAGGAAGAAAACTTTTTAGGACAAACCAACGTTCAAGGGCCACACTATGCCTTTGAATTTGGCGATTTAAAATTATTCCAAGAGAAATTGGAACGCGCCAAGGCAAATAAAGTTGAATTCAGCTATGAATTTGTAACCATCGAAAATAAGTTCTTCGATGTTATTTTGAGCTTTCTCCCCATCATTGTGATCGTCTTGGTTTGGATTTTCATCATGCGTCGTATGTCAGGAAATGGCGGTGGCGGTGCTGGAGGCCAAATATTTAATATTGGAAAATCAAAGGCCAAGCTTTTTGATGAAAAAACCGACATCACTGTAACATTCAAAGACGTTGCTGGATTAGAAGGAGCAAAAGAGGAAGTACAAGAAATTGTCGATTTTTTAAAACACCCACAAAAATACACGATTCTTGGAGGGAAAATTCCCAAAGGAGCACTACTTGTTGGACAACCAGGTACAGGAAAAACCTTGTTGGCAAAAGCAGTCGCAGGAGAAGCCAATGTACCTTTCTTTTCGTTGTCTGGTTCAGATTTCGTAGAGATGTTTGTAGGAGTTGGAGCTTCTAGAGTACGAGACCTCTTTAAGCAAGCCAAAGACAAATCGCCCGCCATTATATTTATTGACGAAATTGATGCCATTGGACGTGCACGTGGAAAAAGCAATATGACGGGATCAAATGATGAGCGTGAAAATACCCTCAATCAGTTGTTAACTGAAATGGATGGTTTTGGGACAAATACCAATGTAATCGTTCTTGCCGCAACCAACCGTGCCGATGTATTGGACAAAGCTTTGATGCGTGCTGGTCGATTCGATCGTCAAATTTATGTCGACTTACCCGATGTAAGAGAGCGAAAAGAAATCTTTAAAGTACATTTAAAACCTTTGAAGACCACCAAGACTTTAGATATAGAGTTTTTGTCAAAACAAACCCCAGGTTTCTCTGGTGCAGACATTGCCAATGTATGTAATGAAGCGGCACTAATTGCTGCACGTAAAAACAAAAAGTCTGTAGGAAAACAAGATTTCCTTGATGCGGTAGACCGTATCATTGGAGGGCTTGAAAAGAAAAATAAAATCATCACCCAAGAGGAAAAGAAAACCATTGCATTTCACGAAGCTGGACATGCCATGGTGAGTTGGTTACTCGAATTTGCCGCACCATTGGTCAAAGTGACCATTGTACCACGCGGTCAATCTTTAGGTGCAGCTTGGTATTTACCCGAAGAACGCATGATTGTTCGTACCGAGCAAATGCTAGATGAAATGTGCGCTACCCTTGGAGGACGTGCTGCAGAAAAAGTAATTTTCGATAAAATATCTACCGGTGCTTTAAGCGACCTTGAAAAAGTAACCCGTCAGGCCAAGGCCATGGTTACTGTCTACGGATTAAATGAAGAGATTGGAAACGTAACGTATTACGATTCTAGTGGTCAAAACGACTACAACTTTTCTAAACCCTATTCAGAAGAAACCGCCCAAGTAATCGATAAAGAGATCTCTAAAATCATTGAACTACAGTACAAACGTGCTTGTAAACTGGTGGAAGACAATCAAGATAAACTGACCGCATTAGCCAATCGTTTATTAGAAAAAGAAGTGATCTTTAAAGACGACCTAGTTAAAATTCTTGGGGAACGTCCTTATGGTAAAACAAAAAAAGACAGCCCAACTGTAGAAAATACAGGAGAAGAAACGGCAACTAAAAAAGCATAGGTAAAGTGAAGTTTTTCGATCAATTTTTTGGCCAAAAAAAACCAAAACAATCAACGGAAAAAAGTCAATATCTACCAAAGGACAGCGATCCAAAAGAAGTTTTGTTCGCTAAAAAATTCATTGAGAGAGGGGGCAAATTCATTTATTGTGAAGACGCCTCTGTAACCTCTTTTTATTTTAATCAGATCATTGAAGAGAATGGATGGTTAGTCGATGAAGTTGAAAGCAACAGCCCCATTTTATCTTCGTTTTTTAAGCTTATACCTTCAAACAAAAATGCGAAGGCTCTTGTGTTGCACTGCGAATACTTGATTGCTAATAAAGGAGCTGTCTTGATATGCAATCGACAAATCCAGGAAAAAAAATTAAGTGAACTACCCGAAAACCTAATCATCATTGCTAAAACCAATGACTTTAAGAGCGACGTGAGCGAGGCGATGACGGCCATCAATAAAAAGTACAAACACAACCTTCCCTCCAACATTACCACTTTGAATGCGTTTGACCCAACTAAAGAAAACGATTTTCTTTCCTATGGGGGAAATGCAAAACATTTATATTTGCTAGTTCAGGAAGTAAACTAATGAACGAAATCACCACACGTGCCGTATCTGGGGGACTTTATGTCGCAATACTGACATCGGCAATGTTTTTCTCACCGCTTTCGTTTTATTTAGTCATTGGCGTTTTTTCGGTTTTATCTTTATGGGAATTTCAACGTCTTATCAATTTTAGTTCTGTCCTAGGCCCCATTCTTTTAATTGGCCTTTTTATACTAGCCTATTTGGACTTGCTCTCTAATGGACTAATTGGATTTGTGGCTGGATTGGTTGTTGCACAGAATTGTTATCTTACCTATTTATGTCTAAGTCAGAAAAAACCAAGCTACACCTTTGTACTGAAAAGTAGTTTCACTCTCTTGTATCTCATTAGCTCTAGTTTGTTTATTCCATTGTTAATGGGTCTTTCTTCTCCTGGAGCACCCCATTACTTATTAATATTCTATCTTTCTATTTGGGTCAATAATACGTTTGCCTATTTGACAGGTTCACAGTTTGGAAAAACAAAACTCTTCCCGGCTATTTCCCCTAAAAAATCATGGGAAGGCTATTGGGGAGGAACAATTGCTACTATTGGTCTACTTTACTTTGTCGAAAATTCATTTCAATTATTTGGCACTCTGTGGTGGGTCGTTGGCTTACTCATTCCCTTATTCGCTACGCTAGGAGATTTTATTCAATCCTATTTCAAACGAAGAGCAAATGTCAAAGACAGCGGTAGCTTACTCCCTGGTCATGGAGGTTTTTATGACCGCATGGATAGTGTTATTTATACTGCTCCATTTTATTATTTATTACTAAAACTCGTCTAATATGTTTCATAAAGAAGGCTATTTCATCATCATTACAACATTTATAATTTGCACAGCTATTGTCTTGAGTGCTGAATATTTCATCGGTCATAAAATCGCTAAAGTAGTCGTGCAGATTGGCACCTTAATCGCCCTAATATTAGTGTTACAATTTTTCAGAAACCCCACCCGGAATACTGTCTTAAACGACAATCACCTCTTGGCTCCCGTAGATGGAAAGGTGGTCATCATTGAAGAAGTCTTCGAGAAAGAATACTTCAAAGACCAGCGCTTACAAGTCTCCATTTTTATGTCGCCCATAAATGTGCATGTTACCCGTTACCCCATGAGTGGGAAAGTGAATTTCAGCAAATACCACCCTGGGAAATATTTGGTTGCTTGGCATCCAAAGTCTTCTGAATTGAATGAGCGCACCACCATTGTTGTAGAAAACGAACAATTTGGTGAAATCCTTTACCGTCAAATTGCTGGCGCAGTGGCACGACGTATTGTTAACTATGCGAAAGTTGGTGATACTGCTGTGCAAGGAGAAGACGCCGGATTCATTAAATTTGGTTCTCGTGTCGACTTATTCTTACCCGTTGGCACAGATGTAAAACTTGTATTGGATGAAGTTGTTCGCGGTGGCGAAACCATCATTGCTGAAAAATAGATTTATTTAGAGGGCTGCCAAGCTTTTTTCAATAACACTTATTTTCTCGAGCGCATCGGCTTCTTTCTTACGTTCCATTTCCAGTACTTTTTCGGGAGCATTACTGACAAAGCGTTCGTTCTCTAGTTTTTTACGTACCGATTGTAAAAAGCCATTGGCGTACTTTAATTCTTCTTCTAGTTTTGCTTTTTCAACTTCAGTATCAACAGCACCTTCTAAAGGAATAAAACACTCAAAAGTATCTACTCTAAATGCGGCACCAGATTCTGAGGGAGTTTCCTTAACCCAAAAGATTTCTTCTACCCCTGCCATTTTCTGAATAAGCGCATGGTAGTTAATCTGTGAAGCTTCAGCAACCACATATAACTTCAAGCTATCCTTGTAAGAAATGTTTCGTTCTTTTCTAAAATTACGCACACCACTCACAATTTTAGTAGCTAATTCAAATGCATCCAAACAAGATTGATCAACTGCTTGTGGTGTTGGCCATGCAGCAATAATAAGGGCTTCTTCTGAAGAACGCTCTCCCATATGTTGCCATAACTCTTCTGTTATGAAAGGCATAAAGGGGTGCAATAACTTCAGGTTCAATTCGAATAAAGCTTTGATGCGAACCAAAGAAGGGGCATCGATTGGCGCTCCATAGGCTGGCTTAATGGCTTCCAACAACCACGAACAGAAATCGTCCCACAACAATTTGTAGGCAGCCATTAGTGCGTCTGAGATTCTGTATTTTTCAAAATGATCTTCAATGCTTGCAAGCGTCGCATAAAACTTTTGCTCGTACCAATCCAGTGCTTCTGCATTGTGCGCATCTGCGGCACAGTTATCGTCGACCTCCCAGCCATCAATAAGACGGTAGGCGTTCCAAATTTTATTGGAGAAGTTTTTTCCTTGCTGACATAAATTTTCATCAAACAACAAATCATTCCCTGCTGCAGAACTCAACATGAGACCAACCCGAACGGCATCAGCGCCATAATCTTGAATCAGTTTAAGTGCATCTGGAGAATTTCCTAATTGCTTTGACATTTTTCGCCCTTGTAGATCGCGAACAAGTCCTGTCAAATAGACATTCGTAAAGGGCTGCTCCTTTCTGTATTCATAGCCAGAAATAATCATTCGGGCAACCCAGAAAAACAAAATATCTGGCCCTGTAACCAAATCTTGGGTGGGGTAATAATAATTTATTTCTTCGTTGTCTGGGTTTCGAATTCCGTCAAAAACAGAGATCGGCCATAACCAAGAAGAAAACCAGGTGTCCAAAACATCCGAATCTTGACGTAAATCTGTCAGGCTTAAATTAGCATCACCCGTTTTAGCTTGTGCCAGTGCAATTGCTTCTTCTGGAGTTTCGGCAACCACAAAATCTTCTTTTCCGTCGCCATAAAAATAGGCTGGGATTTGTTGTCCCCACCACAATTGACGGGAGATGTTCCAATCACGAATGTTTTCCATCCAGTGACGGTAGGTATTATTGAATTTTGACGGAACTAGATTAACTTCATCCGAATGCAATACTGCGTTGATGGCTGGTTTGGCGAGGTCTTCCATTTTCAAGAACCATTGATCGGATAAGCGAGGTTCAATTACAGCTTTTGTTCTTTCGGAAGTTCCAACGTTATGGTTATAAGGATCCTTTTTAATCAAAACATTCAAAACTTCGAGCTCTTTGGCTATTTCTTTTCGAACGACAAAGCGATCCTTTCCTTCATAGTGTAAACCAAAGCTATTTAGAGTGGCATCGGCATTGAAAATATCGATGAGTTCCAAGTTGTGCTTTTCCCCCAAAGCCTTGTCATTAATGTCATGTGCTGGGGTTACTTTTAGACAACCTGTCCCGAACTCCACATCTACGTATTCATCTTCTATGATGGGAATAGAGCGATTTACGATGGGAACAATAACCCGTTTACCTTTGAGGTGCTGGTAGCGTTCGTCTTCGGGATGAATACAGACTGCTGTATCTCCCAGAAGGGTTTCTGGCCGAGTGGTAGCAATGATTACCTGCTCGTCACTTCCTTCTACTTGATAGGCAATATGGTATAAAAAGCCAGGTTTCTCAACAAAAACAACTTCCTCGTCAGACAAGGTTGTTTGTGCTTCTGGATCCCAATTAACCATTCGATAGCCTCGGTAAATCAGTCCTTTATTGTATAAATCGACAAATACTTTAATGACCGATTCGTACATATCGGGGTCAAGAGTGAATTTTGTTCTGTCCCAATCGCAAGAACAGCCAAGTTTTTTTAATTGCTGCAAAATCACCCCGCCAAACTCATCTGTCCAGTCCCAAGCATGCTTTAAAAATTCTTCACGTGTAAGGTCGTTCTTATCGATCCCTTGTTCTTTGAGGCGTGCAACAACTTTGGCCTCGGTTGCAATAGACGCATGGTCTGTACCCGGAACCCAACAAGCATTCAATCCTTTCATCCTTGCACGACGAATAAGAATATCTTGCAAAGAATTGTTCAACATATGCCCCATATGAAGTATTCCCGTCACATTCGGCGGAGGAATGACAATGGAATACGATTCGCGTGTATCTGGCGTGGAAGCAAAATAGTTTTGCTCCATCCAATATGCATACCATTTTTCTTCTACCTGAGAAGCGTCGAATTTTGAAGGGATGGCCATTAATGGTCTAATTTTTGTAATGAATAACAAAAATAATCCTACTTCTGTGAAAACGAAAGAAAACAGAAGACTTTCTATTCAATAACTATTAAATACATAAAAAGCGTATATTTAATATCTAAATAAAACAGCAGATATGAAAACAATTGTTACTTTTTTTGCTTTATTTTTTGCCATAAACCTAGGTCTTAAAGCCCAAGACAATGGTCCTATTATTGACTTCACAGCGGTTGTTGTAGATTATGGTGACATTGCCAAAGGCAGTGATGGTATTCGTGTATTTGAATTTACGAACACGGGAACCGAACCCTTGATTATATCAAAAGTATATTCGTCTTGTGGCTGCACAATCCCAAAAAAACCTGAAGCACCCATTGCGCCGGGGGAAAAAGGGGAAATTCAAGTCAAATATGACACCAATCGTGTTGGACCCATCCGAAAAACAATTACGGTCAATTCTAATGCAACGGATACTCCAATTGTTTCCCTAAAAATCAAGGGGACGGTGTTATAGTGTCAAAAAATGACTGGAGTGTAAAATTAAATTTCATTTTCACCTTCTTTCGTTCTACGATCAACTTAATGCGCTCGCCAGGCTCCTTTTGCAACACGCCCAAAACGCGTTCTAACGGCATATTGTAGGCTTTCTTTCCATTTATCTGAAGTAAAACATCCCCTTCACGAAGTCCAGCAATATGTGCCGGAGAGTTTGGACGCACATAAGAAATAGTCATTGATGGATACAAAATAAGTTCAAATCGATTGTGCAATAAAATTTCTATTCCACGGTTTTGTGACTCTTCGCCTCGCTGCACATTAGATACCTTTTGCTTGATCATGCGCATACCGTCATATTCGATTTCTAAACCAGACAAATTGTAGTAAAAGGGTTTATGCGTTTGACGTGTGGGCATGAGGCTAATTTTTGCGTTAGGGTAGTCAATAAATACTTTGAAACGCGAAAGCAATTCAGCTCCAATGCTTCCGATACGATTATCTGCAAGCGGAATCGCTTGAATGGAGTCCACTTTTGGATAGGCAACTTTCACATCCTTGAGTACCTGAGAACCAAGGTGGAATTGTGGTAATTTTCCGCGTTCCCCAAAAACATCTCCATTAATCCCTGTTCCTAAAAAGTCTTCAAAAACGGGTGAACTTTGTACGATATTCTTCACATTAGGGAAAAGCCAAATTGCATCACTTAAACCGCTGTCTAACATCAACTCGCCTTGAACAAGATTTTTGGTGGATTGTGGAATAGATAATTCAATATGGGGCTTTTTTCGGTGAAACCGCATGGGGAAATGCAAGATTTTAGTGGACCGCCATCTTCTGGACAAAGAAGAAGGATTAATCTGCATAAATTTTCGTTGGTAATCAATCAAAACCGGATAGTCAGAAAACAAATCATAGCCAATAATACCGTCGATCTGCGTCCCCATGCGTCGACTCAATTCAAATTCATTTTCTGGAAGTACTAAGGCATCTTGGTTGACAAAAGTCAAATCGCCAATACGCATGTTTGCCAGGGTTACTTTGAATGCTTCAAGCGCAGGCTGATTACCCAATCCTCGCAACATATAGGGTTGATCTGTAGACAAACCCAATTGTTTGGCCTTGTGGTTATCAAAAATCAAGGTAAAGCTTACACCAGTATCTACCAAAAAGTTTAATTCAACACCATTGATGAGAACAGGAACAATAATCAAATTTGATTTTAAATCAAATTGAATTTTCGCCTCTTTTTTATCTGTGGAAAAACTGAATTTTGGCTGAGCACAAAGCTGGATACCAAGCATTAGCGAAATCGTAAAACAGACAAATTTTTGGGGCATTAGATGAATTTTAAGGTATTTGATATATTAATCTGAACAAAAAGCTGGTATTTTGTTAAATCTAAACAAATTTCATTCCATAAAAACAAGTGGGGACTTTTTTTATGATATTTGCATCTTATTAAAACAAACATGCCTAAGATTTCAAAAAAAGGAAATGACCTGCCAGAATCTCCCATTCGAAAGTTGGTGCATTTTGCAGATGCTGCCAAAGCAAAAGGCATACACGTACATCATCTAAACATTGGGCAACCAGATATTCATGCGCCAGTGGAAGCTATGGAAGTAGTCTCAAACAACTCGCTTGAGTTACTACCCTACGGCTCTTCTGAAGGTTCTTTGGAATACAGAAAAGCACTTACCAACTATTATTCAGCACACCAAATATCGATTCTTCCCGAAGAAATAATTGTCACAACAGGTGCAAGCGAAGCCTTGTCTTTTACGCTCAATAGTGTTTGTGATGCAGGAGACGAAATCATTATACCAGAACCTTTTTATGCAAATTACAATGGCTTTGCCGCAGCGGCAAGTGTCAATGTTATTCCTGTAGTCTCTCTCTTTGATGATCAATTTAAACTACCTTCATTAAAAGAAATTGAAACGAAAATAACGCCTAAAACACGTGCAATACTTTTGTGTAATCCCAGTAATCCAACCGGGTACTTGTACACAAAAGAAGAGATAACAGCATTGGGTGGGCTCGCCTTAAAATATGATTTGTTTTTCATTGTTGATGAAGTGTACCGAGAATTTATTCATGATGAAAACCTTTCTCACTTTTCTGTTCTTCAAGTTCCCGGCTTAGAAGAAAACGCCGTAATGATTGACTCTGTTTCAAAACGTTACAGCATGTGTGGGGCACGCGTAGGCGCTATGGTAAGCCGTAATAAAAGCTTACTAGCTACAGCATTGAAATTTGCACACCTGCGCCTTTCTCCAGCGACCTATGCACTAATGGCAAGTGAGGCAGCGCTGAAAGCTCCCGCTTCCTATCTCTCTGGAGTTGTCAAAGAATATACCGCCCGAAAAAATACCCTTATCAGTGCTTTGAGCAAAATAAAAGGGGTGCGTGTGTCTAATCCAACCGGTGCATTTTACTGTATGGTTGAACTACCCGTAAAGGATGCCGAGGTGTTTTCTAAATGGCTGCTTACCGATTTCTCCTATGAAAACGAAACAGTGATGTTTGCTCCAGCAGCAGGCTTTTATTCTACCCCCGGGTATGGACATAAAGAAGTTCGTATTGGTTTTGTACTCAATGAGGATAAATTAATTCGTACTGCTGAAATTTTAGAAAAAGCATTGGAAGCTTATCCAAATCACTAGGGATTGGTTAACTTGCTTTCAAGTATTTATACATGCAGATTCAATCTTCTTTTTCACTAAAAAACTTCAACACTTTTGGCATTGACCAAACAGCAGAAGCTTTTGTTTCTGTCGAAACAGAAACAGCACTAAAAGAAGTCCTCAGCTTAAAAGAATATCCAAGTAAATTCATTTTGGGTGGAGGAAGTAATTTGCTGCTTACGCGTTCCATAGAAGGATTAACTATTCATGTCAACACCAAAGGAATTCGTGTCATAACTGAAACAGAAGAAACAGTGACAATTGAGGCCATGGCCGGTGAAAACTGGCATGACTTTGTTCAATGGAGCATTGAGCAAGGCTATGGGGGAATGGAAAATCTATCACTTATTCCAGGTAATGTAGGTACAGCATCCATTCAAAACATTGGCGCCTATGGAGTTGAACTCAAAGATATTTTCGTCAGTTGTAGTGCCATTGCTATGCATGATTTACACGAAAAGGAATTCAACCTAGAAGAGGCAACTTTTGGCTACCGAAGCTCTATTTTTAAAACTTCGGTTAAAGGGAAATATGTCATTACTCGTTTACGGGTTTGCCTAACGAAAAGCAACCACAAACTAAATACTGCCTACGGAGCCATTAAAGAAGCTTTGGGGAATTTAGAAGAAACCCCCAAGAACATTGCAGCCGCAGTTGTTTCCATTCGTCAAAGTAAACTCCCCGATCCAAAAGAGATTGGAAACAGTGGGAGTTTTTTTAAAAACCCAGTGGTTTCGTTATCGCACTACAATGAGTTACAAAAACAACACTCAACTATTCCTTCTTATCCAATAAACAAAGAGCAGGTCAAAATTCCAGCTGGCTGGTTAATAGATTCCCTGGGCTTTAAAGGTTATCGAAAAGGAGACGCCGGGGTGCACAAGAAGCAAGCCTTGGTTTTGGTCAATTATGGTTCGGCAACTGGGAAAGAAATTTTGGCTCTTGCGCAGACTATTCAACAGAGGGTTAAAGAAGATTTCGACATTTCACTTGAAGCAGAAGTCAATATTATTTAATCTTAGCTTCTATTTTTAGAATCAATTTGAATGGTCACTGGTCCGTCATTGACCAGCGCAACTTGCATATCAGCACCAAACACACCACGCTCAATTTTCTTGCCCAAACCTTCTTCTAGTTTAAAACAAAAAGCCTCATACATAGGAATGGCATGAGTGTGGTTCGCCGCTTTTATGTAAGAAGGACGATTCCCTTTTTTGGTGGAAGCCATGAGCGTAAATTGACTGATAACCAATAGCTGTCCGTCGATTTCCACTAAGGAAGAATTCATTACACCGGCTGTATCATTGAAAATACGAAGATTCAGGATCTTGTTTGCTAACCAATCAATATCCTCTTGTGTATCGGCTGCTTCCACACCCAGTAAAACCATCAGTCCTTGATTGATTTGTCCTACAATGGTTTGATCCACTGTAACTGATGCTTCGCCAACACGTTGAATGACCACTCGCATACTAATTTCTATAAGGGGTATCTTGCTCTAATAACTGCAAATAACTCGCATAGCGTGAAGCAGCTATGGTTTCGTTTTCCACTCCTTCTTTAACGGCACAGTGCGGTTCATCGACATGCAAACAGTTATTGAATTTACAATTGGACTTTACGGCATGAAATTCGGTGAAGTAATTCGCCAATTCGTCTGGCTGCATATCAACCACACCAAAACCTTTAATTCCGGGTGTATCGATGATGCGTGCATCGTTGGGCAAATCGAACATCTCAGCATAGGTAGTAGTATGCTGCCCTTGTTGGTGTTGTTCTGATATTTCGGCAGTACGCAAGCGCAAATCTGGTGACAACACATTGAGTAAGGTAGATTTTCCTACTCCGCTATGACCTGAAAACATGGACGATTTCTCGCGCATCAAGTCTGCAATCAAGTTTACGTCATCTGGATTGAAACAGGAAATGGAATAGCACGAAAAATCTAAAGCAGTATAGACGCTTTTCATGAATTCAATTTCAGCAATCTCATCTTCGCTATAAGTATCCATTTTGTTGAACAACAAAATAACGGGAATTTGATAGGCTTGCGCAGTAATCAAAAAACGATCGATAAAGGCAAAAAAAGTTGGGGGGTTATTCAAGGTGATCAACAAGAATGCTTGATCAATATTTGCCGCAATTATTTGTGTTTGCTTGGATAAATTCACCGATCGTCTAACAATATAATTGTGTCTCGGTGTTATTTCCTCAATGATTCCTTTGGTTTCGTCCCCTTCTGTAAAGAGACTAAATTCAACACGATCACCCACGGCAACAGGATTGGTATGCTTGATTCCTTTGAGGCGAAACTTACCTTTGATACGACATTGATAAAATACACCTACGGCGCTTTTTACCAAGTACCAGCTTCCTGTAGAACGATAAACGATTCCTTTGAGCAATGCAAACGTTTTAGCTGGGTTAAAGATAAGTTAGATTTGCCGAAAATAGTAGGATTCTTTCTTCATTTACTATCTTTGCACAAAACAAATTGAATGTCCAAAAAAACGATTTTGATGATCTTAGACGGTTGGGGAAAAGCACCCAATCCTGAAGTCTCTGCCGTAGACCAAGCAAAAACACCTTTTATTGATAGTCTCTATCAAAACTTCTCCCATAATGATTTGTATACTGATGGTATGCACGTTGGCCTTCCCGAAGGGCAAATGGGGAATAGTGAAGTTGGTCACATGAACTTGGGTGCTGGAAGAATTGTTTATCAAGATTTGGCTAAAATCAACTTAGCCATTGCAGAAAATACCTTGAAAGACGAAGTTGTTTTGAAAGACGCAATGGCCTATGCCAAAGCAAACGATAAAACCATCCACCTACTTGGGCTTTTATCGAATGGCGGAGTGCACTCTCATGTCAACCATGTCAAAAGCTTATTGAATATTTTAAGTCAAAATAAATGTGCTAAAGTTGCCTTACACGGCTTTACAGACGGACGAGATGTCGATCCGCATTCTGGTGCAGGGTTTGTTGCCGATTTAGAAGCCCATATGGCAAAAACCACTGGAAAAATAGGGAGTTTAATTGGCCGCTACTTTGCTATGGACAGAGACCAGCGTTGGGATCGTGTACAAAAAGCCTACGCACTTTTGGTCAATGGTGAAGGAGCAGCAACATCAGATTTCGTTGCCGCCCTTGAGACCTCCTATCAAAATGGCGTAACCGATGAATTTATAGAACCTCTCATCAATAATGATGGAGACACTAAAATTGAGGAAGGAGATGTTGTGTTGTTTTTCAACTTCAGAACAGATCGAGGACGTGAGTTAACACAAATGCTTTCGCAAAAAGCGTTCCCAGAACAAGGAACAACTCCCCTATATTTACACTATGTTACCCTGACCAATTACGACAGTAATTACAAGAATGTAAATGTGGTATTCAATAAAGACAACATCACTGACACGCTGGGAGAAACCATTTCGAATGCAGGTAAAATTCAGATTCGAATTGCCGAAACAGAAAAATACCCCCACGTTACTTTCTTTTTCAATGGCGGTAGAGAAGAACCCTTTAAAGGAGAGGAACGCATTCTATGCCCATCCCCAAAGGTAGCTACCTATGATCTTCAGCCCGAAATGAGTGCCTACGAAATTCGTGATGCAATCATTCCTGAAATCCAAAAAGAAACAGCCGATTTTATTTGTTTGAACTTTGCAAATCCAGATATGGTTGGACATACGGGCGATTTAAACGCAGCCATTAAAGCCTGTGAAACCGTAGACGAATGTGCTGAAGCAATAGTTGAAGCGGCTTTAGCGAAAGATTATTCCATCCTAGTTATTGCTGACCATGGAAACTGTGAAACAATGCTGAATGAGGACGGTAGTCCCAATACGGCTCATACGACCAACCCAGTTCCCGTTATCTTAGTGGAAAACGAAAAAAGAACAATTCAGTCGGGTGTACTTGGTGCAATTGCTCCAACCATCTTAGATTTAATGGGTATTCCGCAACCAGCTGCCATGACACAAAAATCATTACTTTAGCTTATGCGCATTTTCTATTTACTTTTATGTCTCCTACTCATTGCTTGTGCTGATCAACCCAGTAAAAAAGTACCAGCACCAATTGAAAGTGAAATCATTCAAATTCCTGACAGTCTTTTAGGCAAAGACTGGGAAGGAAACAAGATATTAGTTGGGAAAATAAATCTGGCACAGTTGCGCGCGTTTACGTCTTCCGATTGGTACAAAAACGAGTATGCCCTGTACAAAGTGAATCAATCGGTTTTAGCAGAAATCAAACCCTTGCTGAAAGACAAGAAAGTAAGTTTAATCATGGGAACATGGTGCGAAGACAGTCAACGTGAAGTTCCAGGAATGATCAAGATTTTAACGGAAGCTGGCTACCCCACTGCTAGCATGGAAATCATTGCTGTTGATGAAGACAAAACAACACCAGGGAAGTTAGAGAAAGCCTTTGACTTGTTCAATGTACCAACGCTTATTTTCTCTGAAGATGGCACCGAAATAAATCGAATTGTTGAGTTTCCAATCAATAGCTTAGAGCAAGATATCTTGGCTATTTTACGTGGAGAGGACTATAAAAACGCCTATGCAGAATGAGTGCAATTATCTTAAAAAATGCAGAAGAAATTGAATTAATGCGCGAAAGCGCATTAATTGTTTCCAAAACATTGGGCATGTTGGCCAGTGAAATAAAGCCCGGAATTTCAACCCTAGAACTGGATACAAAAGCAGAAAGCTTCATCAGAGATCACGGAGCAGAACCTGGTTTTTTGGGTTTGTATGATTTCCCCAACACCCTTTGTATGAGTCCCAATGCACAGGTAGTGCATGGAATTCCTAACAGTGATCCGCTACAAGAAGGGGATATAATCTCCATCGACTGTGGTGCACTTAAAAATGGTTATTATGGCGACCATGCCTATACATTTGGCGTGGGAGAAATTGACCCTGCTACCGAAAAATTATTGCGCATTACCAAAGAATCCCTTTATGTCGGAATCGATAGTTTTCGTGCAGGAAACAGGATTGGCGATATGGGCTTTTCTATACAACAATATTGTGAAAAAGAAGGCTATGGTGTAGTTCGCGAACTTGTTGGACACGGCTTGGGTACAACCATGCACGAAGGACCAGAAGTTCCCAATTACGGAAAACGTGGACGGGGTAAAAAGTTTGTCGATGGAATGGTCTTGGCCATAGAACCCATGATCAACGGAGGTACGCATCGTATTAAACAACTGAAAGACGGTTGGACAATCTTAACTGCCGATGGTCAGCCCTCTGCTCATTTTGAGCACAATGTGGCTTTGGTCGACGGGAAACCAGAGTTACTATCTACTTTTCACTACATCTACCAAGCATTGGGAATTCAAAGTGAAGAAGAAACTCCCTTTCGAAAACAACCCCTAACGGCATGAAATGGTTGTTGAACCTTTTTCCACGCCCTTGGCTAATCTCCTTGAGCATTTGGTTGCGGCCATTGATCAAGCTTTATTACAGTGGAAATCGTTTTGAGGATCCTATTGATGGAAGTAGCTATCGAAAATTCCTACCCTATGGGTATGACAAACTCAGGAAGAATGCTCTCTGCCCTGGAACGCTTTCGCTTGAACGCCATCGTTTACTTTGGCTCTATTTAACACATGAAACAACATTTTTAAAAGATCACATCAAAGTATTACACATTGCGCCAGAACAAGTTTTTTACACCAAATTCAAGGGGTTTTATCATTGGGATTATACCACCACAGATCTCCATTCTCCTTTGGCCGACGTGAAAGCAGACATTTGTGCACTCCCATTTGAGGATAACTCCTATGATTTGATTTTATGCAATCATGTTTTGGAACATATTCCTGATGATCATACTGCCATGAAAGAATTGTATCGTGTCTTAAAAGAGGGCGGTACATTGATTGCACAAGTTCCTTTGGATGAAAACCGCACAGCTACTTTTGAAGATGACAGCATCACAGATTTCAAGGAAAGAACGAAGGTGTTTGGGCAATATGATCATGTACGTGTATACGGAACTGATTATTACGAACGCCTAGAAGCGATTGGTTTTTCTGCAAACGGAATTGATTTTTTATCTAGTCTCAGTGCGGAGGAATGTCTTCGCTATGCTTTACCAAAAAAAGAGCGAATTCCTGTCGCTAAAAAGTAGACTTACTGTTTACGCTTTACTTCTTTGACTAAACGGGCAACGGTTGTTTCTAATTGTTTGATGCGCTTCTCCTGTTCAATAGCAAACAAATACAATTCCTCGATTTTTTCCAACTGAAGTTCTGAGGCCCGGTTCAATATAATCCAACCCTGCGCTTTAACCATTTCAGCACTTGGAATATTAGGTAAATGACGATGCTGCTGTATAAACTGCTCAATAGCGGCTAGATTAAGAAAACGATATTTTGGATTTTCTTTACTTTCTCCCATATAAAAATAGTCAAACACATAGTCGGGAGTAAGTGTTGCAGAGGCAATAATACTCCTAGATGCAATTATGGTTCCAGAAACAACCAATGTTCCTTCGGTGGGTGTGCTATCGCCAATGCCGATATTTCCGTTTTTTAAAATCACTAATGCATCCGATTTTTTGGAGGAACTGGATCCATTTCCAACAACAAACAAACGGTCATCTGAATTCCAAGAAGATGTACTCAAAGGAGAGACAATAGTATTATAACTGCCAAAAGCAGTGGCAGCATAGCTTTGTGCTTCTGTCGCATTTCCCATAGCGATACTTCGGTCACCAGAAGCCTGGGTTCTATACCCCATTCCAAAAGAACGCTCACCAATATTGGCTTCGTTCCAAGAACTACCTGAAGCATAGCCTGCACGGAAAGCTGCCTTACTTTTGTCGAAAAAGAAACGAGCATCATCTAGGGCTCCCGTTTGATTATCCAGCGTATCAGATCCGAATACAAAATCATGAGAAGAAGTTCCAACTCTGGACCGAACCACATTACCATTTACTTCGAATAAATTTACCGCCGCTAAAGTGGATAAATCCAGTGTTTGAGTATTCCCATTACTAATAGCTATCGTTAATGTATTACTGGCATTTAGATTGGATACTTGTATTGTTTGACTATCCGTATTGGTTGAAGCCGAGGATAAAGAGGACAAATCTAGTGTTTGAGTATTCCCATTACTAATGGCAATGGTCAAGGTATTACTACCGTTTAATGAAGATACCGAAAGAGTCTGACTATCGGTAGTAGAGGAAGGAGTAGATAAAGAAGACAAGTCCAACGTTTGTGTATTTCCGTTACTGATGGCAATGGTTAGGGTATTACTAGCATTCAATGACGAAACCTGTATGGTTTGACTATCGGTATTCGAAGAAATTCCAGAAATACCCGGTGGGCCTTGAATACCTTGCAGCCCTTGAATTCCCTGAATGCCTTGCAGCCCTTGAATTCCCTGAATGCCTTGAGCTCCTGGTGGACCTTGAATTCCTTGGGGACCAACAAGAGTTGAAGAATTCACTCCCAGTAATGCCAAAGCATTTATAACTAAAGGCTGAACATCCACTTCATTACCATTTGATATGCCAATCATTGTTGTCGAAACGGTTAAGACTTGACTATCTGATGTTGAAAGCATACCCAAATCAAGTAACTCTTCTTGCCCATCAGCTTTTCGATAACGAATATTTTGACTGAATACGGGGTTTCTATTCGATAAGAAATTTGCTCCTGCAATCAAAACCCATTCCGCTAGGGCTTCGTTGTAGACATATAAATCATTTTCATAATCCTGATAAAAAAGCATTCCATTAGTGGGGTTTTCTATGGTCGGAGTAGCGCCCATGCTTTGCGAAAGAATATGCTCATTTGATAAATTTTCCCAATGGATTCCTAACTCTTTTGACGAGGAAGATATTCGTGAACGTGCATACTGAGTTTTTTGGCTGTCCGTATTAAAAATCAATAAGCCAGGAGGGACATCTTCCCCAAAAAAGGTATTACGTTGTTGGGTAGATAACCGTGGAAGAAGAAGGCCTTTTTCTGTACTTTCTAGTTCGAGTAAAGCATAAGGTGAAATGAAATCAATATTATCACCTAGTTTGATTTGTGCTTGTAAAGTATCTACAACAAACGACAAAGATGCGATAAGTAAAATAACGTATTTCATAGGTCAAGATTTTAGATTTTGGGATATAAAAAATCAACTCATTGTATAGATAAGTAAACAAATTATATGTAAAATACAAACTTTCTCTTACCAACGGGAAGAAAATACTTCTTCTAATTGGCCTCCATCTGAACTAAGAATCCAGTAAGCAGCTAAGCCATTGTTCGACTCGATTAGGGCTTTACTTTCAACGAAAGGCATAACCATAAGGGCAGTAGCATATGCGTCAGCCATCATACAATTCGGTGCTTTAACAGAAACACTCAACACCTTTGAACGAACAGGTTTTCCGATCAAAGGATTGATGGAATGTACATACTTTTCACCCGTTATTTCATCTATACGAAACTTGCGATAGTTGCCAGAGGTAGCTAGAGCTTCATTACTTATAGCAAGAATAGATTGTAGGGAACGTTCGGCTTTTTCATTTGGGCTATCTATTCCAATTTTCCATGCCTCATCTGATTTGGGGCTTTTTCCTTTGGCCACAATTTCACCGCCAATCTCAACCAAATGATGTTGGCTACCCAATTGAGAAAGATAATCCGCAATCACATCTACCGTATAACCTTTAGCCAAGGCATTAAAGTCAATATAGATTTCTGGCTTTTCTTTACGAACCCGATAGTCGGAAGTCAGTTGTATTTTTTTCCAGCCAGTAATCTCCATTAAACTGTCCCGTTGCTGCTTATTTATGCTGACCAAGGCTTTGTCTGGACCAAAGCCGTAAGCATTTACCCATGCACCAATGGTGGGGTCAAAATAGCCATTTGTTATAGTCCACATCTCATTGGCTTGCGCATAGACCTTTTGAAAATGTTCGTCTACAGTAACCAGAGAATCACCTCTATTTATTTTTGAAATAACAGAAGCGGGTAAATAAGTAGATAGTGAAGCATTAATGATATAGAATAACGAATCAATCCCTTTTTGAACTTCTTCATAGGAACGATCAATTGGAGCATATTGAACACCATAGGATGTACCCAAAGCATAGCCCTGGTGAACTAAGGTCTCTACTTGTTTTTCACAAGCCATCCAACACAATACAATACCAATTAAAATTCGCTTATCCATGAAGTGTTATTTCTTGTAATCCTTGATAATTCACAGCACAGGGTGCATCTAACACTAAAGGTAGTTCATAATCATCGCCATGGGCTAGTCCAACGCCTGCATAATAAGTTCGCGCCTCAAATTTTTCTGCATGGGAACGTATTTTCTCCATGAAAACTCCATCGTACGCAACAGGGTTATTAGGGTAACTGATAGCACGAACAATAATAAAATGTAATTTCTTCTCTTTTAAACAAACAAACTGCGGGTCTTTCTTTAATTCAGAATTAACGGTCATAAACTCAAACCCGTCTTCTTCTAGTTGTTTACCAACGACTTCCATCGCCCGGTTGTGTAATTCTTGTTCGCTTAACATCTTATAATATTAAAAAAAATGGGGCAACATACGCAGCCCCATTTTAGATCGGTCTATCCTCCAAAGTCGTCGAAACGAACATTTTCTGGAGGTATTCCAAAGTCATCGGCCATTTTTTCAACCGCTTGGTTCATTAATGGTGGACCACAGAAGTATACTTCAATGTCTTCTGGCGCATCGTGTTTAGAAAGATAGTTATCAATCACCACTTGGTGAACGAATCCTTTGAATCCGTCTCCCTCGCCATCTAATCCTTCTTTTACTTTCCAATTGTCTTCTTCAGAAGGTTCTGAAAGCGCAACGTAGAATTTAAAGTTTGGATAATCTTTTTCTAAAGCTCTGAAGTGTTCTAAATAAAACAATTCGCGTTTTGAACGACCACCATACCAGAACGTAACCTTACGACCAGTTTTGATGGTTCTAAATAATTCGTATAAATGAGAACGCATGGGTGCCATTCCAGCACCACCACCTACATATAACATTTCTGAATCAGACTCGTTTATGAAAAACTCACCAAAAGGACCGGAGATGGTAACTTTATCCCCTGGCTTTTTTGCAAAAATATAAGAAGATGCAATTCCTGGGTTTACATCCATCCAACCGTTCTTAGCGCGATCCCATGGTGGAGTAGCAATACGCACATTCAGCATCACTTCTCTACCTTCAGCAGGATAGGAAGCCATGGAGTATGCACGTTCTACAGACTCTGGGTTTTTCATTTTCAATGGCCAAAGGCCAAACTTATCCCATTCTAATTTAAACTTATCTGGCTCTCCAGGGTGTTCTTCTGGATGCGCAGATATATCCATGTCTTGGTAGCTTACTTCGCATTCTGGAATTTCAATTTGGATGTATCCACCCGCCTTGTAATCCATTTCTTCAGGAAGCTCTACCACAAATTCTTTAATAAAAGAAGCAACGTTCCAGTTACGTACAACAGTAGCTTCCCACTTTTTAATCCCAAAAACTTCTTCTGGAACTTGGATAACCATGTTTTCTTTCACCTTTACTTGACAACCCAAACGCCATCCTTCAGCTATTTCTTTTCTAGAAAAGTGGGGCTTCTCTGTAGGAAGAATTTCTCCTCCACCTTCCATTACCTGACACTTACACTGGATACAAGTTCCTCCACCTCCACAAGCAGAAGGCAAAAATATCTTGTTATTCCCAAGGGTGTTTAGTAAAGTGCTTCCCGAAGAAACCTCAACATTACTTCCGCCATTAATGAACAAAGAAACTGGCCCAGAGGGCATCAATTTGGCTTTAGCTCCCAACAACATACCTACCAACAAAAAGATGATGCCTAAGAAGACAATCACACTCGCTAAAATAATTGTATAATCCATTTCTTTACTTATAATTTAATTCCCATAAAACTCATAAACCCTATTGCCATTAAGCCTGTAATGATAAAGGTAATTCCTAAACCACGTAAGGGTGCAGGCACATTGGAATAGGTGATTTTTTCACGAATGGCGGCAATGGCAATAATAGCCAAAAACCATCCTATTCCTGATCCAAAACCATAGACGGCAGACTCACCAACTCCGCCAAAATCTTTCTGTTGCATAAACAACGAACCTCCTAAAATGGCACAGTTTACTGCAATCAAGGGTAAGAAAATACCTAGCGCACCATAGAGTGCGGGAGCAAATTTCTCCACAATCATTTCAACCAGTTGTACCATCGATGCAATTACCGCGATGAACATGATGAAACTTAAAAAACTTAAATCTAACTCAGCATACTCTCCTCCTAGCCATGCTAAAGCGCCTGGCTTTAACAAATAGGTATCCAATAAAAAGTTGATGGGTACTGTAATCGACAAAACAAAAATTACAGCAGCGCCTAGACCGACAGCTGTTTTCACTGTTTTGGAAACCGCTAAATAGGAACACATCCCTAAAAAGTAGGCGAAAATCATGTTTTCAATGAAAATACTCTTGACAAATAAATTTACATATGTTTCCATTCCTTAGTTTTTTTCGATGAGTTTACGGTTACGTGAACGTTGGATCCAAATAAATATTCCAACAGTGATCAATGCCATAGGGGACAACAACATAAGTCCATTGTTTTCATACCCCATTGCATAAGCAGCATCAGGAATTACCTGGTAACCTAATAATTTCCCTGAGCCGAGAAGTTCTCTAAAAAAGGCAACAATAATAAGGATAAACCCATATCCAGCTGCATTCCCAATTCCATCAAGGAAAGATTTCCATACGCCATTTCCAAGGGCAAAAGCCTCGAGACGCCCCATTACAATACAGTTCGTAATGATTAGTCCAATGAAGATGGACAGTTCCTTATAAACATCGTAAGCAAATGCTTTTAAAATTTGATCCACTAATACAACCATGGCAGCAACGACAACCAATTGTACAATAATTCGAATACGGTTCGGAATTAGATTCCGCAACAATGATATGATTACATTCGATGCAGCCATTACAGCCATTACCGAAATACTCATAACGATCGCTGGTTTAAGCTGAACCGTAATGGCCAATGCAGAACAAATTCCAAGAACTTGGACAGTAATTGGATTGTTATCGTCCATTGGATCGGACAATAACGCACGGTTCTTTTTTGAAAAGAGGGCTTCTTTTTCTTTGTTCACAAAAAACAAGCTTGGTTTTTGTGTGGGGTTGTTTTCCTTTAGCATGCGGTTAGTTTTGGTATGCGATAGTAGTTTCTTCTGTAGCTTCTTCTAGCACTTGTTCTGCTTCGATAGCGTCAATTGCTGGTGTTACAACAGCAACATTTTGCTTAAAGTAAGGTGTGTAATGCGCTAAACGCTCGCTAATCATTTCGGTTACTCCATCTCCGGTAATGGTTGCTCCAGATATGGCATCAACTTCGTGATCTTCTTTGTCGGCCCCCTGTGGGTCATTGTTTGTTTTAGAAACATTTATTCCAACCAGTACACCTTCGGCATCATAGATTTTCTCTCCAGTAAAGCGATCTTGGAACCATTGTTGGGTAATTTCTGCACCCAAACCAGCGGTTTCTCCTTTGTGATCAAATACCGCACCTTTGATTGTAGTCATATCATCTTCGAGAGCTATATACCCCCAAATGGCATCCCAAAGTCCAGCTCCACGTAGCGGTACAATATAGTACTTGGCTTGTTCAACTTCAGCAATATAAAGTGGGAAACGTTGCTGCTCGACTGGCTTTTTGGTTTCTGTGGCTAGTTTAATTTTAAATGCATTGACCGATGTATCGATACTTCCGTCTTTTACTAAAGACAACTGCTCTTTGATGTATTCGTTGTAAAGGCCTTCTGCTTGATCTCTATCCGTTTTAATTCCGATCGTCGATAAAATGTTTTGCATTTGCTCTTTCCGCACATTTTCGTCTTGCTTACTTTTTAATGAGGTCGCAGTGAAAGCTAAAGATGAAGCCACTACAATGACCATCAAGGTTGCAAAAAGAAAAGTATATCCGTTGCTATCTCTATTCATGATTAGGCAGTTTTAAGTTGTGCCGCAGCCCAACGTTTTTTTCTTCGATTAATGTTTCCTTCTACCACATAGTGGTCAATGGTTGGTGCAAAAACATTCATGAGGAGAATGGCCAACATTACCCCTTCTGGGTAGGCGGGATTAAAGACACGGATAAGAATACAAAAGATTCCAACCAAGATTCCATAAATCCATTTTCCTTTATTTGTTTGCGCTGCAGATACTGGATCGGTCGCCATAAAGACAATTCCGAAAGCAAAGCCTCCAACAACTAAATGGTTCATCCAGTCAAAACTCATTAGAGCGTTTGCTCCCCAAAGGTTGAACAAGAAGCCCATGATCGCTGCTCCACCAATTCCACCAACAATAATGCGCCAGCTTCCAACTCCTGTAAAAATTAAAATCAATGCACCCACAGCCACCCAAAGGGTAGATGTTTCTGCAATTGAACCAGGGATGGCTCCTTGGAACATTTCGAAGAAGCTGTAGTTCACATTGTTCCCCGCTGCCAAGCTCCCGAGAATAGTTTCTCCTGAGATAGCGTCAACGTTTCCTGCTTCAGAAACCCATACTTTGTTTCCAGACATATAGGTTGGGTAGGCAAAGAAAGCAAAGGCACGAGCTGTTAATGCAGGATTTAGAATATTCATTCCTGTACCACCAAAGGCTTCTTTCGCAATCAATACAGCAAAGGCAACAGAAATTGCCACCATCCACAAAGGAATATCTACTGGCATAATCATGGGAATCAAAAGCCCTGTCACCAAGTAACCTTCGTTTACTTCGTGTCCGCGGTAAATGGCGAAAATAAATTCAATCGTTAATCCTACGATGTAGGAAACTGCAATCATGGGAACAATTTTCCATGAACCATGAATAAAGGCATCTAAAAAGGTAAATGCTTCCCCAGTCTGAATGAAGTACTGGTAACCCGTATTGTAAATACCGTAAATCAATGCTGGAAGCAATGCAATGATAACTGTAACCATTGTGCGTTTTAAATCTACAGCATCGCGAACGTGAGCTCCTTTATTTGTTGTGTGGTTAGGTACAAATAAAAAGGTATCAAATGCATTTATTGCTGGAGCAAAGCGTTCGTATTTCTCGCCTTTCCCAAAAGGCTTTTTAATGTTATCGAGTGATTTTCTTAAAAAATTCATAGTAAAATTATTTATCCTTCTTCTTTTATCATTAATTCAACTCCTCTTCTAATAATTTCTTGTGCTTCCAATTTGGAGGTACTTGAATAGTCAATCAACGCAAAGTCTTGCGGCACTACTTCGTAGATGCCCAAAACTTCCATACGCTCAACATCTTCAATCATACAGGCTTTAATCAATTGCATGGGGTAAATATCCATTGGGAATACCTTTTCCATTTCTCCCGTTACAACCAAAGCGCGTTCTTCACCATTTAAATTGGTATCAACAGTTGCTTTGCGTTTTCCGAAAATCCAAGAAAGTGATGTTTTGGACATACTTGGAATTTTATTATCCACAAAAGGCAACCATCCAAACATGCGGAAATGATTTCCTTCAGGAATCACAGAAAATAGATTATTGTAATATCCCAAATAGCTATCAACAGAAGTTGCTGTACCTGTGAGTACATCACCGTTGATGAATCGATTGGGTTGGGCATCGTTTATTTCTGCTCCTTGAAGCAATGAATTAATCGAGGCTCCGATTGTGGTTTTGTAATACTGTGGATTTTTGACAGAAGATCCAACAACAGCAACTGTACGCTGAGCCGAAAATTCACCTGTAGTAAACAAAGCACCAATATTGACCACATCTTCGGGATTAACAACCCAAACACGGTCTCCAGCATTAACAGGATTTATGTGGTGTATTTGAACACCTACGTTTCCAGCAGGGTGCTCACCTTTTACACCAATCACATTGGCATTGGTTACTTTTTCAAAAAAACCTTTAAAATTCCCATCGGTCGTTAGCGTGACTTCAGCCAATTTTGCCAACACGTCGATTCCTTGCTGAAATTCAGCTTTGTTGTTTTTTAACAAGAAATCATAATCTACATCCAAAGGAGCTGTTGAAAACGCAGAAATAAAAATTGCTTTTGGCGTATCTTCGGGTTGTGCAATTGTGCCATAGGGACGTTGAGTGATGAAGGGCCAAGCTCCTGCTTTAAGCAAGATTTCTTTTACCTGCTCTTGCTCCAATGATTCTAGCGAAGGGATATCGTGCTGCACCGACCCTTGATCATCATCTTGGGTGACAACAATTTCTAGAATTTTTCTTTTTGCACCCCGGACAATTGCCGTAACCTCGCCGCCGACTGGCGACACAAAATGGATACGTGGATTTTGCTTTGAAAAAAACAAAGGACTTCCTTTCTGCACCTTTTCGCCTTCTTTGACTAAAAGTTTTGGCGTTGAAAAGAAAAAATCGTCTGGTTTGAGTGCGAATGTTTTGGAATGCTGGCTGTCTACCAAGATTTTGTTGGCCTCACCTTCAAGATTTAAATTGAAACCTTTCCGTATTCGTATGTCTTTGGACATCTGTGTATAAGTTAAATTCTAAAATTCATGCAAATTTAGCAATTAATCCTTGCTATTTAAAGCCCATTTAAAATGAATTTAACTTATTTATAAACATTCTTAATAATCTGTTTAAGCTTTTGAGGGCTTTGGCGCAGGGTAGAATAAATGAAGAAAGTTTTCCGTATCTTGGAGGAATGAAATTCCAACTTTTAACCTACCTAATGTTAGTCACTGTTTTACACCTTAAAGGTCAAGTTGCAGTGGAACAAAATGAAGTAGATTTCATCAAATCAATACACTTTAAAGGAGAGGAATATGCTGGACAATTTCCCTTAGTAAGGTTAAACGAAACTTTTACCCTTAGTTTTGATGATCTTCTTGCGCAAGACAATGACTACTACTACCGCATTAAATATTTTAATCGAGATTGGACCCCCAGCGAACTTTTTACCAATCAATACCTAGGAGGATACGACAACTTACGCATTGACAACTTCCAAAGTTCTTTTGGTACACTTCAGCGGTACACGCATTATACCCTGACTCTTCCCAACGAAAGAACCCAATTCAAGGTTTCAGGAAATTACATGTTAGAAGTTTACAATGCGGATGATGAACTTGTCTTTTCGAGAAAATTCCTTGTCTATGAAGAGAATGTGCAAGTACAAGCAGGAACATACCCAGCACGTGATATTGCGAAATTTAACAGTCATCAAAATATTCAATTTACCGTAAGCCCTACAGGCTTTAATGTTCGGAATCCGCAAACAGATCTCAATGTTCTTTTACTTCAAAACGATCAATGGGATACTGCTTTTTTTGCGCCACCTCCACAGTTTAATGTAGGGAACAGCTATGTTTATCGATACGACAGTCTCACACAGTTTGAAGGGGGAAATGAATTCCTGTATTTTGACACCAAAGACATCCGAATGGCAACCCCAAACATCAGCTATGTTGACCGAGAAGAAGTGTTCCAACACTACCTGTATCTAGATGTACCCAGAGAAAGAGAACCTTACACCTATTTTCCAGATATAAATGGAGATTTTTCCATCAACACCTTCCAAGGCACAAATCCTGCAATTGAAGCCGATTACAGTATTGTTTATTTCAGTCTTGCGAAACAATATGGCTTGAACGATGAGGAAATTTTTATCTACGGGAAGTTCAATAATTACGCTCTCAATGATGAAAACAAAATGATTTATAACCCCAGTTTAGAGGTTTATGAAGGTATCTTGTTTTTAAAACAAGGTTTTTACAACTATAAATACGTGACTAGATTGGATGGAAAACTAGATAAAAACAAACTATCTGGGAGTCATTCTTCTACTGAAAACAATTACCTAATTCTTGTGTATCACCGAGCAATTGGGGCACTTTATGATGCATTGGTGGGCTGGGGAAATGTGCAATCCTTTGAATTAAAAAATTAGCTTAGTTTCAATATCATTGAGTTTTTCCCATTATGTCGATCGTATTCAATTTTACACTAACTTGCTATAGGCTAAGCAACTAATCATGTTTCAACAGGTTACCAGGGGAATTAAAATTTCTGTACTTACTAAATTCGAGGGGACTTTCTTAAAAAACAATGTCCCCAATTATGCGTTTAGGTACACCGTTCGCATTGAAAATCAAGGCAAAGACGTTGTGCAATTGACCAATAGACATTGGAAAATCATGGAGTCCAATCGTCGTCCACACTATGTTGAAGGCGCTGGAGTCATTGGCAAAAAACCCATTCTTAAGTCCGGAGAAGCACACACCTATCAATCCAACTGCTTGCTTACTTCACCCATTGGCGCAATGAGCGGGTATTACACCATGGTTAATTTTTCCTCTGCTCAAGAATTCGATGTTGAAATACCCTCTTTTAATTTGGCCGCAACCTTTGCGCTTAATTAAACTATTTTTTCTTTATTTGAGAAAAAATTAAACCATGCTAAATAGTTTCCCAAAAAGCCCAAAAGCAGTGAACGAACCCATCAAAAGCTTCGCTCCTGGAAGTCCTGAACGCACTGAGGTTCTCGCTACTTACAAAAATCTATACAAACAGACCATTCATGTTCCCTTAACCATAAATGGCGAAAAAATTAAAAGTGCGAATACGGCAGAAATGCATCCTCCACACGACCATCAGCACCTTTTAGGGACTTATAGTCTAGCAGAGAAGGAACATGTTTACGACGCAATTGAAAGCGCATTAGTGGCGCGAAAAGCATGGAGTCAACTATCGTTTGAACAACGAGCAACGATTTTCTTAAAAGCGGCCGATTTATTGGCGGGACCCTATCGCGCCAAAATAAATGCCACAACCATGTTGGCGCAATCCAAAAACATTCATCAAGCAGAAATAGACGCAGCATGTGAATTCATTGATTTCTTGCGTTTCAATGTTCAGTTTGCCGAAGAGATCTATGCCGAACAACCCAACTCTGGTGACGGTATTTGGAACAGATTGAGCTATCGCCCATTGGAAGGTTTTGTCTATGCCGTTAGTCCTTTTAATTTTACAGCAATTGCAGGAAACCTTTCGGCTGCACCCGCCCTAATGGGGAATACTGTTGTTTGGAAACCAAGTGATCATCAAGTTTATTCTGCGCAAGTGATTATGGAAGTATTTGAAGAAGCCGGTTTACCCGCTGGAGTAATCAACATGGTTATGGGAGATCCTGCGATGATAACCGAAACTGTTTTAGCTTCACCAGATTTTGCTGGAATCCACTTTACAGGATCCACCTTTATCTTTAAAAATATTTGGCAAAAAATTGGTGAGAACATCCACCACTATAAAACCTATCCACGTATAGTTGGAGAAACAGGTGGAAAAGATTTCATTGTTGCGCATCCAAGTGCAGATGCAACTGAAGTTGCTACCGGAATTGTGCGCGGCGCATTTGAATTCCAAGGACAGAAATGTTCGGCTGCTTCGCGTGTTTACCTTCCAAAATCAACTTCGCAAGCGGTTTTAGATGAAGTAGTCAAAAATCTTGAGGAAATCACTATGGGATCTCCCGAGGACTTTGGGAATTTTGTCACGGCAGTTATTCATCAAGGCTCGTTTGATCGGCTAAAAGAAGCCATTGAGGATGCTAAAAAATCTTCAGAAGTAACTATTTTACACGGTGGTAAATGCGATGACAGCAAAGGCTATTTTGTTGAACCAACCGTTTTAGTGACGACCAACCCACATTACGACACCATGGAACGCGAGCTTTTCGGGCCAGTGGTAACAGTGTATATTTATGAAGATGCAGACTACTCGGCTACTTTAAAGCTGGTTGATCAAACCTCTGCTTATGCATTGACAGGTGCCATCTTCTCTAAAGACCGCTATGCCGCCGAAGAAGCATTAATCGCCCTAGAAAACAGTGCCGGAAATTTCTACATCAATGACAAACCAACAGGAGCCGTTGTTGGACAACAGCCTTTTGGCGGTGCACGTGCATCAGGAACCAACGACAAAGCTGGATCAAAACTCAACCTCTTGCGTTGGGTTTCTCCACGCTTAATCAAAGAGCCTTTGTTAACACCGAAGAATTACCGTTACCCTTTCTTAGGAGAATAAATTTCAAAGAAAAAACATCAATAAGCTATACCCTGAGCCAACGCATACAAGTGTTCGGGTATAGCTTTTTTGTTCTTTTTTAACACGTAAAGGAGCTGCAAAGCCACCTTGCGTTTGGAATAATCGCCCGCTATTCTAAGAATCAGGTTTTCCCCTTCAGCATTTACAATCCGTACCACTGGGTTATTCCATGTAGGCTCTTTGTAAACATCAAGCGTTTTACGGTCCTTACCGCCTTTATTATTGAAAATTGCTAAGGGAATAAAGTCATTTTCTATGGTGCTTATTAGTGCAGGATTGCTCAAAACATTTTTGCCATAGGACCTACATGTAGCACAACCAGGAACTTCTTGAAATAAAATAAAAATGGCTTTACCTTCTTTTTCGGCCAGCGTTTTTGCTTGGTCAAAGTCCCTGTACCAAGCAATTTTTCCCAACTCAATGGGTTGTTTTTGTGGAGATGTTCGCTCTTGCGCAATCAAAAAAAGTGGGATAAGTAGCAGAAGTGACAATAGGTTAGTTTGCATGATGGAAGGTTTAGACCTAACATCATAACAATTGCTATGCCAACAAATTACATCCTTAAGATTAATTCTTTAAAGGAAGATAAACCACTTTCTTGGTTTCAAAAAAGGTTTCGGAATAATGATCGGAAAGATTAAACTCTTGCGCCTTAGGGAAATTGGCCAACTCTTCAGACAAATCGCCTCCTTTGAGGTAAAGAATGCCATTGTTTAACTTATGCGTTCCTTTATTTTTTACGTTTTTGGTAACCCAAGGAACAAAATCTTCCATTTTTGTTACCGCTCTACTGACAATAAAATCAACGGGTTGCTTAAATTCTTGTGCGCGTTGATGACGTGCTTCAACATTTTTTAACCCCAATCCTTCAACAACAGCTTGCACAACTTTGATCTTTTTCCCTATTGAATCGATTAAAAAAAAGTTGGCTTTAGGAAAAAGTATGGCCAAAGGGATGCCTGGAAAACCTCCACCCGTGCCTACATCCAAGACCCTAGATCCTGTCTTAAACGACTGAATTTTAGCGATTCCCAAGGAATGAAGTATGTGCTTTTCGTATAAAGCATCAATGTCTTTTCTGGAAATAACATTGATTTGTGCATTCCATTCTTTGTACAGATCTTCAAGTTGTGAAAATTGCTTTTTTTGATGGGCAGAAAGTGTGGGGAAATAATGGTTTAAACGATCCAAAAGTTGTAATTTTAATAAAAATCTAAACAAAGATACACCTTCCTTGCTATGGAAAACAATTCTACACACAAACCCTTACGTTTTTCGCGTAATGATCCAAAAAAGTTTTTTCAAACCTTAAACAAAAGAGTAAACGAACATTTTCAGAAACGAAAAGCTTCTAAGACGGGTAATTGGCAATTGTATGTCAAAACCTTTATTATGTTTGGGCTATTAATCACTCCCTACTTTCTTATTCTGTTAACTGAGTTCAACCCATGGGTAAAACTTTTACTGGCCATTTTAATGGGCGTGGGAATGGCTGGTGTTGGAATGAACGTAATGCACGATGGAAATCACAATTCATTTTCTCGCTTTCCTTGGATCAATAAACTCATGGGATCAAGTATTTATCTGTTAGCCGGAAATGTTCACAACTGGAAAGTGCAACACAATATTTTACACCACACTTATACCAATATTCACGGGCATGACGAAGACCTAGATGCGGGAAGAATTATTCGATTTTCACAACACAGTGACTGGCAATGGTACCACCGTTTTCAACACTATTACTCCGTGTTTATTTATGGTTTATTGACCATTAACTGGGTCATTAGTTCTGACTTTAGACAGATCTCACGTTACCTAAAGAAAAAATTAACTTACCGCAAAGAACTTCATCCAAAACGTCAATGGGTGGTGCTAATTGGCACTAAAATAATGTACTCTGGCATTTGGATTGTTATTCCAATGTTGTTTATGCAATTACCTTGGTGGCAAATCTTGATTGGCTTTTTTGTTATGCATTATACTGCTGGATTAATCTTGAGCCTTACCTTTCAATTGGCACATGTGATTGAAGATGCACAAATGCCATTGCCGGATGAAAAAACAGGGACGATGAAAAACACTTGGGCAATTCACCAACTACTCACCACGGTTAACTTTTCGACAAGAAACCGTTTCATCAATTGGTTCACTGGTGGGTTAAACCATCAAATTGAACACCATATTTTCCCACACATTAGCCACATTCATTACACAGATATTGCTAAAATTGTGAAAAAAACCGCAAAAGAATTTAATTTACCCTACAACGAGTATAAAACTACCCGAAGTGCCTTATTTTCGCACTTTAAACATTTAAAAAATATGGGGGTACAACCCGCATAACAATCACTAGTTTATATGGACGCACTTTCAGCACGGATTAACAGCTTACCTGTATCAGCAACCCTGGCAATGGCTGCGAAAGCCAGAGAATTAAAGAACGAAGGAATCGATGTCATTGGTTTAAGTCTAGGAGAACCTGACTTTAATACACCCGAATTTATTAAAGATGCAGCGATACAAGCTGTAAATGACAATTATAATTCCTATTCTCCTGTTGACGGCTATGTAGATTTGAAACAGGCCATCTGCACTAAGTTCAAACGCGACAATGGAATTACGTACGGACTCGATCAAATTGTCGTATCTACTGGAGCAAAACAATCCATTGCAAATATTTGCATGGTATTGCTTGACCCGGGAGACGAAGTATTACTTCCTGCCCCCTACTGGGTAAGTTATTCTGCCATTGCAACTTTAGCAGAGGCGACTTCGACCATCATTCCGTCAAGCATAGAAACTGATTTTAAAATCACCCCTGAGCAATTGGAAGCGGCCATTACGCCCAAAACCAAGCTCATCATGTTCAACTCTCCCAACAATCCGAGTGGAACAATCTATACCGAGGCAGAATATCGCGCACTTGGAAAAGTTCTAGCGAAACACCCAGATATTTACATTCTTTCGGATGAAATCTATGAACACATCAATTACGGAACGAAGCATTTTAGTATTGCTGCCATTCCGGAATTATATGACCGCACCATTACAGTAAATGGGGTTGCAAAAGCTTTTGCAATGACCGGCTGGCGTATTGGTTACATTGGAGCTCCTGCATGGATTGCCAAAGCCTGTAATAAAATGCAAGGTCAAATCACGTCTGGCGCAAACTGTATTGCCCAACGCGCAACCATTACTGCGCTTGAAGCCCCAGTAAGTAAAATACAATACATGATCGATGAATTTCAAGTTCGTCGTGAACTGATCATTGAATTATTATCAGCAATTCCGGGGATTAAATTGAACCAACCTGCTGGCGCATTTTATGTGTTTCCAGATGTCTCGCATTATTTCGGAAAAACCCTTCGTGGAAAAACAATTAATGATGCAAGTGATTTTGCTTTGTATCTTTTGGAAGAAGCCCACGTAGCTACAGTAACCGGTGATGCGTTTGGAAACGGAGATTGTATTCGAATTTCCTATGCTGCTTCACAAGACAGCATCAAAGAAGCCATTCACCGCATAGCAAAAGCCTTGGCTTAACTATTTGCTTTCATCTATCAAAACCGCCTTAGGGCGGTTTTTTTTATTTCTACACAGATCGAAAATATAAGCGTACTTTAGCAGAATTATTCGAATACATGACATTTAAAGACCTAGCCCTAGAGGCTCCCATACTAAAAGCACTTGAAAAACAAGGCTATACTCAACCCACTCCCATCCAAGAACAAGCCATTCCCATTTTATTAAAAGGAGATGACTTATTGGGTGTTGCGCAAACAGGAACCGGAAAAACAGCCGCTTTTGGTATTCCAATTCTCAATCATTTATGTAAAGAAGAATCCTCTGGAAAAGGACAGCGAAAAATAAAAGCGCTGGTGGTGACACCAACTCGAGAATTGGCGATTCAAATTGCTGAAAACTTCACCGCATACAGTCAGTTTACCAACCTCAGAAATACTGTTATTTTTGGCGGAGTAAAACAAGCACAACAAGTCAATAGCCTCCGTAGTGGTGTTGATATATTGATTGCCACACCAGGACGATTATTGGACTTAATGAGTCAAGGGTACATTACTTTTAAAGATTTAAAGTATGTTGTCTTGGATGAAGCAGATCAAATGTTGGACATGGGCTTTATCCATGATGTAAAAAAAATCATTGCTAAACTCCCTCCAAAACGACAATCCCTTTTTTTCTCGGCAACCATGCCAAAAACCATTGTCGAGTTGTCACAAAAAATGTTGGGCGAATTTCAACGCGTGACCATTAAACCCGAGCAAGCCACTGCAGAAAAGGTAGAACAAGGCGTATATTTTGTTAGTAAAAACAACAAGCCGAAATTATTGGTTCATTTGTTGGAACAACGCAGTAACGACTCAGTTCTTGTATTTTCGCGTACCAAACACGGTGCCAATAAAATTGTGAAAAAATTGGATCAAGCTGGAATTCGATCGGCTGCAATTCATGGAAACAAATCCCAAAACATGCGCCAAAAGGCTTTGGGTGATTTCAAAGACGGTAAACTCAAGGTATTGATTGCAACAGATATTGCCGCAAGAGGAATTGATGTTGATGAATTGGCGTTGGTGATTAACTTTGACCTGCCAAATGTGTCGGAAACCTATGTTCATCGGATTGGTAGAACAGGGCGAGCCAATGCTAGTGGTATTGCACTTTCTTTTTGTATGGCAGAGGAACGCCCCTATTTAAAAGACATTGAAAAACTAATCAAGCAACAGGTACCTCGTCTTGGAGAGCACCCCTTTATGGAAGACCATGATGCAATTGAAGAGACTAGCGTTAAGAAACCCGGGAAACCAAGACCCAATAATCGCAATCGACCGAGTAATAAAAACCGAAATAATAATCGGAATAGGTATCGAAACTAAAGTTTAAATTGAATAACATCTCGTTCTGAAAATAAAAAAACCGCTTATTAGCGGTTTTTTTTGGTATCTGAATATCTTAATCAAACACTTTGTATCGCTTTGACTTCCTCATGGAAACGCGCGATGGTAACAAAATGCCATGGAATAACCAATAACACTCCTACTCCTAAACACAAAACACCTAAAAAGTACCATGGAATAAAACGAATGTTAAGGCCCAAATATTTAAGCTTATAGCCGTCCATGAGTCGCCAGCTTTCTTGAATACAGTCAGTAAAAGACAAATCTGGTCGATCGGCCATTACAAAAAAGGTTAAGCCAAACCCAAGCGCTACTATTATACCAGGAATTATCAATAAAACAAAACCTACAACCGTCAAAATAGTTACACAAAGATTAGCTAAAAAGCTTTTAAAAAAAACAGGCGATTGAAAACCTTGAAAAAGCTGATTGAAATGCGGTGTCTCTTTTCTTACAACCGAAAAAGAAAAAAGTGCTAGACCCACAGAAAAAGGGCCCGCTAATAGTAGAGGAATAAGTTCTCCAGTTCCAGGAAAAACACCAGAAGGCGCCCCAATAATAAGGACATAAACAAACGCTACCAAAACACCTACACCCCAATAGGGAGAAAGGGCTTCACGAGATTCGCGCATGAGGCTAAGATTAGAAAAGATCATATAAAAGGGATTTTAATTAACCCTAATATATAAAAAAAACCGACGCAAGTCGGTTTTTAAAATTTTATGCTTTTACAATCTGTTCTTGGTGATTGATGGATTCTTGATGAATCGCCTTGAACATGCGCAAAACAAATTCTTCTGATAAACCACGGCTTTCGCCTTCCAAAACCATCTTTCCTAGAATTTCATTCCAACGTTTGTTTTGCAAAACGGCAACATTGTTTTCTTTCTTGAGTTCGCCAATCGCTTCGGCTACTTTCATACGATTACCCAAAGTGTCTAGTATTGTCTGATCAGCAATGTCTATTTGTGCACGTAAATTTTGTAAAGCAGTCTGATATGATGCCTCATCTGTTGTTGCTTCGCGAATTTTTAAATCGCGCATAATCTGTACCAATTTTTCAGGGGTAACTTGCTGTGCAGCATCACTCCATGCATTGTCTGGATCCCAGTGGCTTTCAATCATTAAACCATCAAAATTTAAGTCCAAGGCCATTTGGCAGGTATCGAAAATCATTTCTCTGTTCCCTGTAATATGAGAAGGATCACAAATTAAAGGTAAGTCAGGGAACCTGTTTTGCACCTCAACGGCAATTTGCCATTCAGGATTGTTTCTGTATTTTGATTTTCCATACGCAGAAAATCCGCGGTGGATTAATCCTAAGTTCTTGATGTTTGCCGTATACAAACGTTCTACTCCACCTAACCACAGGGCTACATCTGGATTGACAGGATTTTTCACCAAAACGATCTTGTCTGTACCTTCCAAAGCATCAGCAATTTCCTGCACAATGAATGGACTTACCGTAGAACGGGCACCAATCCACAAGATGTCGATGTCATGCTCCAGCGCTAACTTAACATGATCCTTGTTGGCCACTTCAGTCGCCGTTAACATTCCCGTTTCTTCCTTCACGCGTTGTAGCCATTTTAATCCAATTGCTCCAACCCCTTCGAACATACCTGGGCGTGTTCTGGGTTTCCAAATTCCAGCACGATATACTGTTACATCAGTGTCTTTCAATTCATGGGCAATTTTCATGACTTGTTCTTCTGTCTCGGCACTACAAGGACCACCGATAACTAAGGGATGCGATAGACCGAAATCGTTCAACCATTCGCGCATTGCGGGAGTATTCTCCATAACTAATTGTTGTGTTTAATCCCGTTAAGGATTGTTGTTAATTGATTTGTATGTTTCATTTGTTGGTGCAAATCAGCAATGTCATCATTTTCTAATTTGCGTTTAAAATTCTCTAAATTCTCAATGTAAGAAGATAAAATACTTAATACATTGGTCTTGTTTTGTTCAAAAATTGGCGCCCACATGTCTGGCGAGCTTTTGGCCAAGCGAACAGTAGATTCAAAACCACTACCGGCTAAGTCAAAAATATTTTGTTCATCTTCTTCTTGTTCAAGTACTGTTTTACCCAACATAAACGAACTGATGTGAGACAAATGCGAAACGTAAGCCATGTGTTTATCATGGTCATTGGCCTCCATAAAACGAAGGTACATGCCCATTTGGCGAAAGGATGTTTTGGCCCATGACAACAAATCTGGACGGGTTTTATGGGTTTCACATAAAATCTGTGGTTTCCCTTCAAACAACCCGACATGAGCAGCCTTTGGTCCAGAAAACTCTGTACCTGCTATGGGATGCGCAGCTAAATATTGTTCGCGTTTTGGATGTTCTTCAACCGCCTTGCAAAGCGCTGCTTTGGTTGAACCTACATCCCACAACAATGCATTTTCATTCAACTGGTCCAACAATGTTGGCAGCAAAGCCAAACTGTCTTTCACAGGTATACTCAGAATCACTCGATCAGCTTGATCGATGTCTTTTAAGCTTCCTTTCTTATCTATAATACCCCTGGCAAGTGCTTCTTCCAAATGAGCTTCGTTGGTATCAACACCAATGACCTCAATGTTTGGATATATTTTTTTTAAATCTAGGGCCATAGAGCCTCCTATTAAACCGATACCGATGACGTATAGTTTCATGCTTTTATACGATTTATAGCGGTTTGTATTTGATCTTCTGTAACACAAAGCGAAAAACGAATATAGCCTTCTCCTTGACTTCCAAATATTGTTCCTGGCGTAATAAAGATGTCTTTCTTGTATAAAATATTATCAATGAATTCTTCAGCCGAAAGACTGTTGTCATTTAGTTTAGCCCAAACAAACATACCTACACTATCCGGTTCGGGAGTGGAATGCATTAAACGAGCCAATTCTTCTACTAGGGAACGACGTCTTTGGTACACCTCATTCAATTCATCGAACCAACTGTTGGAAGTTTTAAGCGCTGCAATGGCTCCTTGTTGAATGCCATAAAACATACCCGAATCCATATTACTTTTTACTTTCAATACCGCTTGAATGTTGTCTTGATTCCCCGCCAATATTCCAACACGCCAGCCCGCCATGTTAAAGGATTTACTCAAGGAATTTAATTCCATACAAACCTCCTTAGCATCTGGTAATGACAAAATACTTTGTGGATTATCGTTGAGGATAAAACTGTAAGGGTTATCGTTAACCAATAAAATTTCATTGTCTTTTGCCCATTTGATTAAACGTTTAAAAGTGGCTGTTTGTGCCATTGCTCCAGTTGGCATATGGGGATAATTCAACCACATAAGTTTAATCTTAGAAGTGTCCAAGGCTTCAAGGGCAGCAAAATCGGGTTGCCAATCGTTGTCTCCACTTAAAGCATAAAAAACAGGTATTGCTTCAACCAACTGAGTAACTGAACTGTAGGTTGGATACCCTGGATTGGGAATGAGCACCTCATCACCTTTGTTTAAAAACGCTAGAGATATATGCATGATCCCTTCTTTGGATCCCATAAGGGGGAGAATGTCAGATGAAGGATCGAGGCTAACATTATAGTTTCGCTGATAAAAGCCTGCCATGGCCTCGCGCAATGCGGGTAAGCCTTGATAACTCTGGTACATATGTGCCTTTGGGTGGGACAAACCTGCCTGTAAAGCTTCTACTACAGACGGATGTGGTGGTAGGTCTGGGCTTCCAATCCCCATATTCAGCACAGGCTTCCCAGCTTGAATAAGCCCAGCTACTTCTCTCAATTTTTTGGAGAAATAGTATTCTTTTACACTTTCAAGACGGGTTGCAGTTGTTGTTTTCATTATTTGGCGGTGGTATATTCTCCAAGGATTTTAAATTCTAATGCCATGATTGCTAAAATCTTGCGCGCTTTTTCATACTGATGTAAATGATCAAAGGTAACATCAACAAAAAAGGCATATTTCCCTGGTGTTTCAATTACGGGAAGAGACTGTATTTTTGTTAGGTTCAATAGACAATCACTCATTACATTGAGTACAGCTGCCAAACTTCCCCGTTGATGATCTAAAATAAATTTTAAAGAAGCTTTATTGACTTGCTTATTCTCAATTACATCACTTTTTTTCTGAATGATGACAAAACGGGTAACATTATCTTGAATGGTTTGTATGGAATGTGCGAGTATGTTTAATTCGTAGATTTCGGCCGCTTGCTTTGGTGCAATCGCTCCAATCCCCTTGCGATTTTCGGCAGAAATAGATCGTGCAACATCGGCTGTATCGGCCGCTTCAATCAAACGAATATGCGGGTATGCTTGAAAAAAAGCCTTGCATTGCAAGAGGGCCATCGGATGGGAATGCACTTCGGTTAAATCGGCTATAGACTGGCCTTCCAAAGCCATCAAATTATGATGAATGGTTAGGTTATATTCTCCGATAATTGATAAATCATTCCGATCGATTAATGCATAATTGGGTAGTATAGATCCAGCGATTGAATTTTCCAAGGCCATAACAGCATGCTGCACCTTACCATCTAATACAGCATTAGTTAAGGCATCAAAACTAAGGCATTCCTCCAGTTCAACCCCTTGATGAAAATAATTCATCGCCACGGCATGGTGAAATGACCCTTTAATTCCTTGTATTGCTGTTTTTGTTTCCATAGTATACCCCAAAAAAAAAGTCCCGAACAAATGTCAGGACTTTTTCTATCGTTGCGTTGATATATTACAAAGTCCTTTCTGCCTCGTTAAAGAAGTAAAAAAAAGTGTTGCGATATAAAAACGTGTTGTTCATTTTGTTCTAATTGACTACAAATCTAAGCCCCGTATTGAAATAAACAAACTTTTCACTTGTTTTTTTTGAAATGGATTTCATCTTTAATGTTATTTTTCTATAAAAAGAGCTAATTTAATGGTCAAATGATAACGAAATTATGAAACCAACTATCTTATACCTTTTTCTACTAACAACCATAATTGGATGTAATCAAAACAATCATAAAGCAAGTGAACAGCTTAATGACTTCCCCTACCTTGAGGCAGACATTCGTAAACTTTCTTCTGGATACGCTTCAGGTGAATATACAATTACGGACGTGACCCAAGCCTATCTAAACCGCATTGAACGCATTGATAGAACTGGACCAACGCTACGATCTATCATAGAAGTTAATCCAGATGCGCTTGCCATAGCCAACGAATTGGACGCTGAATTAGCTGCTGGAAAACGACGTGGACCATTACATGGTATTCCAATTGTATTAAAAGATAATATAGACACCCACGATAAAATGGCTACTACCGCTGGATCTCGAGCACTAATGGATTCAAAACCCCTACAGGATAGTGAAGTTGCCGCAAAACTAAGAGCTGCTGGAGCAATAATATTAGCGAAAGCCAATTTGAGTGAATGGGCCAATTTTCGGGGACAGAACTCTTCTAGCGGATGGAGTGGGATAAATGGTCAAACGAAAAATCCTTATGTATTGACCCGTAATCCTTGTGGATCAAGTGCTGGATCTGGTGCGGCTGTTTCAGCCAACTTAACTGTTTTAGCCATTGGAACTGAAACCAACGGTTCCATTGTTTGTCCTTCCAATGCCAATGGGATTGTAGGAATAAAACCTACGGTAGGACTCATCAGTCGATCGGGGATTATCCCCATTTCGTTCACCCAAGACACCGCCGGACCCATGGCGCGAACACTCACCGATGCTGTGTTAACCCTCGGCGTTTTGACAGGTGTAGATAAAAAAGACAGTAAAACATTAGCCAGTAAGGAGCATGCCTTAACTGACTATTCTTCTTTTCTAAAGCTTGACGGTGTTCAGGGAAAACGCATTGCATTGTACACTGCACCACTAGGAGAAAATACCGAGGTAGACAGTCTTGTTCGCAAGTCGGTTAGAACATTAAAAAGCTTGGGTGCAGAAGTGATTGAAATTGACGCTATCGCTCCGCGTGAAACCGGACGGAACTCCTTTCAAGTAATGCTACATGAATATAAAGATGGATTGAATGCTTATTTTACTTCTTTAGGTGAAAATGCTCCCATTAAAAATTTAGACGAGTTAATTGCCTTTAACGAACAAGATTCCATTGAATTGAAGTACTACAATCAAGCTTATCTTAAAATGGCTAACGACAAAGAAGGCTTGGAAAGTGAAGCCTATCAAACGGCTTTAAAAAATTTAATTCGCATGAGTCAGCAAGAGGGTATTGATCGTGTAATGGATGAATACAACCTAGATGCTATTATTGCCCCTACGGGCAGTCCAGCTTGGAGTACCGATTGGCTCAATGGAGATAACTATCATCTGGGTAGTTCTTCTCCCGCGGCATGGTCGGGCTACCCAAACATTACCATTCCCATGGGAGATATTCACGGTCTACCTGTAGGCTTATCTTTCTTTGGAAGAGCCTGGAGTGAACCAACTCTAATTGAAGTTGCCTATGGTTTTGAGCAAAACACCAAGGCAAGAATCACCCCTGCCTTTAGAGCTAATGACGAAGAATAATGAGTGAATTATTAGTACGCCTACTGGGCATTGAAAATTTCGATGTCATCTTGGTTTTAAGTATTTTAATTGGGTTTGGATTGATGGAAACCCTTTCGGGTTACCTCTTTAATTCAAAACGAAAGACGGATGATTGGATTCAAGAGATTGTTAGTTTTTTATTGCTTTCCACAGGCATTAAACCTGTCATTGTCTTTTGTGTTTATCTTGTCGGTAACACTTTTTTTCCCGAACAACAATCTCTCTTCACTGAACTTTCTTTTGGCTGGGCATTACTGTTTTACCTTTTGATAGATGACGTGTTACAGTATTGGTATCACCGCAGTGCACACGAAACCTCCTTCCTATGGAAATTGCACCGCGCACACCATCAGGCAGAAGAAATGGGCTACTTTGTTTCCTACCGAAATGCCTTTTTGTATTACATTCTTATGCCCAATATTTGGTGGGTTGGTTTTGTTGTTTTTGCCGGAGGAGCAAAAGCGGTTGCCTTGGGATTGGTTCTCAAACAATTAATCATTATTGGATCGCACAGTAGACTTCGTTGGGACAAGCCATTTTATGAATTTGCTGCTTTGCGACCTATCATAAAAATTTTGGAACGCATTATTATTACTCCAGCTTTTCATCATTCCCATCACGGTACTTCATTGCTTGATGAGGCAAGTGATCCAAATGGCAATTTTGGCAATATGTTTAGTTTCTGGGATCAACTTTTTGGGACCGCAACTTTTCAGCGAAGTTACCCAAAGCAGTACGGCCTTCAGAAAAAAACAAACGATCCTTGGACTTCGGCTTATTTTTACCCCTTTGTTACTTCCCCAGACAAACAAAGTGATTGGCACAAAGACCACCAAATAAAAAAAACCGCAACCAAGGAGGCAGCAACTTTGACCTTAACCAAAGGAGAAAACTATTTGTGGTGTGCCTGTGGGCGGAGTGCCACTCAGCCCTTTTGCGATGGCTCCCATCACGGCTCTAAAATCAAGCCGCAGAAATTCACTGCAAAACGAACAGGAGAAGTTCGTTTGTGCAATTGCAAGAAAACAGCAAAGGGACCCTTTTGCGACGACACTCACCTAAATCTATAATATGTCAAAAAAAGCCATCATTGTTGGAGCTAGCTCCGGAATTGGAAAAGCCTTAGCTATCGTACTTGCACAACACGGCTACTCGGTAGGAATAACTGGTCGAAGAGGAGAAATGCTCAACGAAATAAAAGCCCTCTACCCTGAGCAAATAATCACCATGGTAGCCGATGCTACCCACCCAAAAGCGGATGAAGAACTCGATGCATTGGTTCATCAACTAGGAGGACTTGACCTATTGATCATCTCGGCAGGAGTTGCCTTTATCAACAAAACATTGGACTTCGCACTAGAGGACCACACCAATCAACTCAACGTGGTGGCCTTTACAAAATTGGCCAATTGGGGGATGCACTTTTTTGAACGTCAAGGCCATGGACATATGGCGAATATCTCCTCAGTAGCGAGTCGAAGAGGAGGAAGACATGCGCCGGCCTATCATGCGTCGAAAGCTTATCAATCTAATTATTTTGAAGGATTGCGTCAACGTTTTCACAAAAGAAAACTTCGCATAGCAACAACCGATATTCGCCCGGGTTTTGTAGATACGGCCATGGCAAAAGGAAATGGACTTTTTTGGGTAGCTACCAAAGAAAAAGCAGCCAAACAAATCTATCGTGCGCTTCAACGTAAAAAAGCGGTCGTCTACATTACCAAACGATGGCGTATCATTGGGTTTATCTTTTCCAATATGCCTAAGTGGATGCATAAAAGACTGTAAAGCTCTATCTTTAACAAAAAATTCTCGTGCTAACACTCCAACACATCCATAAAAACTACGCAAACATTCAGGCCCTAAAAGATGTGTCTTTTTCACTTCAGCCTGGAGAAGTGGTAGGTTTACTCGGTCCCAACGGTGCAGGGAAATCTACCCTAATGAAAATCTTGACGGGCTACCTCAAAGAATGGGAAGGAGAGATTCGCTATGGAGAACAAAATTTACGTACTGCCACAAAAGCAATTCAGCAGGTCACGGGTTATTTACCCGAAAATAACCCGCTTTACCCAGAGCTCTATGTGCAGGAATATTTGCAATTTATTGCTGATCTATACAAAATATCTCAACCCCCCTTTACCGATATCCTCGATAAAGTAGGCTTGACCGAGATGAAAAACAGAAAAATTAACACCCTTTCTAAAGGCTTTCAACAGCGTGTAGGCTTGGCCGCTGCCCTACTCCATGATCCGGAGATATTAATTCTGGATGAACCCACCACAGGACTCGATCCCAACCAATTGATTGAGATTCGAAAATTGATCCGTCAATTGGGAGAAGAAAAAATTGTGCTACTATCTACCCATATTTTATCGGAAGTAGAAAGTATTTGCGATCGAGTTATCATCATACGGGAAGGCGAAGTAGTGGCCGATGAAGCCCTAGAAACATTACGTAAGGGGCAACAACAAATTGTACAAGTAGAGTTTGACTACAGGATCGAAACCGAAGCCTTAGCCAAGATTCCCGGAGTCAATAAGGTGGTGAACACCTTTGATTTTAATTATGAATTGTATTGTGACAAAGAAGAGGACGTGCGTCCCAAGGTCTTTGACTTTGCCCACGATAATCAATTGAAAATTCTTTCGCTTCAGCAGAAAAATGAGAACCTTGCTGCCTTATTCAATTCGCTAACAACCTAAACCTACATGATCTCTTCGCCCCGCCTAAACCTACAACCTATTACAACTAATGACTGCGCAGCCATTCACGCAAAAAACAGCTTCGCAGAAGTAGCCAAATTCAACACCATTGGCATTCCCAAAAGCATTAAAGACACCGAGGAATTACTCACGCCTTTGTTTGAAAAGCAAGAGCCAGAAAAAGGGCAGCAATTGGGCTGGACCATTCGACTAAAAGAAGACGACAGCTTTATTGGTGAACTAGGCATGCGACTAAGCACCCCCAAATACAACAAAGGAGAGATTCATTACAGCCTGCTTCCCTCCCATTGGAACAAGGGCTATGCTACCGAAGCGGTAAAAGCATTACTTCATTATGGCATGGAAACCCTAGGCCTGCACCGCATAGAAGCTGGCGTACACACCCAAAACATTCGTTCCATACAATTACTCGAAAAAGTGGGCATGCAGCGTGAAGGAATGCACAGGGGAATCTTGCCCATACGCGGAAAATGGGAAGATAATTATAGCTATGCTATTTTGCGGGAAGACCTTTTTTAAAACACCGCCTCTGCGATGGCTTTAATATTATCTGATTTTCCCATAGAATAATAATGTAGAAAAGGCACGCCAGCTTCTTTGAGCTCTTTGGATTGTTGCGTGCACCACTCCATCCCCACTTGG
>Ga0209654_1000258_pt1 | contig 55321 bp, 50 predicted proteins | sample SaaInl1SG_22_DNA_FD_184646 | JGI IMG/M metagenome (GOLD analysis project Ga0209654, IMG submission 184646) | Marine microbial communities from expanding oxygen minimum zones in the Saanich Inlet - ESP_161SG_22_DNA (SPAdes) (version 2) | ecosystem: Environmental > Aquatic > Marine > Intertidal... | reverse complement strand
TACACCCCGGGTTCTTTGGGAATCTCCGAGGTCTTTGGCCTAAAGCTGAGCTCCTGAGCCATAGCTACAAGATTTCCGCCAAGAATCTACCGGTGTGACTCTGAGCTGACTTGGCAACTTTCTCTGGGGTGCCTTCCGCTATTACTAGACCTCCACCTGAACCGCCCTCGGGGCCCATGTCAATTACCCAGTCAGCACATCTAATTACATCAAGGTTGTGCTCAATCACAATCGCCGTATTGCCCTTTTCAACCAGGTTATTGAGCACCTTCAGCAGTTTGCTCACGTCTTCAAAGTGAAGCCCAGTCGTCGGTTCGTCGAGCACGTAAATGGTTTTGCCTGTTGAGCGACGCTGCAGCTCAGTGGCAAGCTTCACTCGCTGCGCTTCGCCACCGGAGAGTGTGGTGGCGCTCTGTCCCAGTCGAACATAGCCAAGACCAACTTCTACAAGCGTGTTTAGATACCGGGCAATTGAGTTGATTGGAGCAAAGAATTCTGCTGCGTCACTGATTGGCATGTTCAAGACATCGCCAATCGACTTGCCTTTGTATTGCACCTGCAGTGTCTCTCGGTTGTAGCGAGCACCCTTACAGTCTTCACACATCACATAAACATCGGGTAGGAAGTTCATTTCAATCTTTATGGTGCCATCACCGGCACAGTTTTCACAGCGCCCACCCTTCACGTTGAAGGAGAACCTGCCTTGGAGATATCCACGGACTTTGGCCTCTGGGGTGTCTGCGAATAGCTTTCGGATGTTGTCGAAAACACCGGTGTAGGTGGCCGGATTTGACCTTGGGGTTCGCCCAATCGGGGCCTGATCTACGTGGACTACCTTGTCCAGCAATTCAATTCCCTCAATGCGAGTGTGCTTTCCTGCAACGGACTTTGCCCTATTGAGCTTTTGCGCAAGCACCTCATAGAGCACGTCGTTCACAAGAGATGACTTCCCAGAGCCACTGACTCCAGTTACTGCAGTCATGACTCCCAGTGGGAATGTCACATCTACGTTTTGAAGGTTGTTCTCTCTGGCACCCACAACGCGTAGGGAGCCTTCCTTCTTTGGCTTGCGTCGCAACTTGGGCGTTGGAATGTGGATTTTTCCTGAGAGATAATCGCCTGTGATCGACTTGGGGTTCTTGAGTAGGGTCTGATAGCTGCCAGAGTGAACTACTTCTCCACCGTTGACACCGGCACCTGGCCCGATGTCCACTAGCCAGTCAGCGGCCTTGATAGTGTCCTCGTCGTGTTCCACGACTATAAGAGTGTTTCCAAGGTCACGAAGTTTGATGAGAGTTTCAATCAGGCGAAGGTTGTCACGCTGGTGAAGACCGATTGAAGGCTCATCCAATACATAGAGCACACCAGTTAGGCCAGCGCCAATCTGAGTCGCCAGACGAATTCGTTGCGCTTCGCCACCGGACAACGAACCAGCAGCTCGCTCCAAAGAAAGGTAGTCGAGGCCAACAGCCAGCAAGAAATCCAGCCTTGCTCGAATTTCACGCAATACCTGCGCTGCGATCTTGGTTTCTCGGTCACTGAGGTCCAGCGAGTTGAAGAACTCGTGAGACTCCCCCAGGGAGATTGCAGCCACATCATGAATCGACTTGCCGTGAACCTTCACTGCGAGCACCTCAGGCCTAAGCCTCGCCCCATCGCACCCCGGGCAAGGTATTTCTCTTAGAAAATCAGCCCACTTACTTCTAGCCCAGTCGCTGTCGGATTCCAGGTAGCGGCGTTCGATGTATGGGAGGACACCCTCGAAGCCCGAGGTGTATCGCATTTCACGACCGTATTTTGAACGGTATTTAACCTCAACTTCGAAATCATTGCCGTTAAGAATTGCAGCTTGATGCTCCTGAGAAAGTTGTTCCCATGGGGTGTTTAGGTCAAAATCAAGATCATCCGCCAACCCCTGAAGAAGGCGAACAAAATAGGAGTAGAGGCCTTTACCTTGAGTAGACCAGGGCAGAATTACCCCGTCCTTTATGCTCGAAGCGACGTCTCCGATTACCAGCTCGGCATCCACGGCCATCTTGGTCCCAAGCCCCGTGCAAACTGGGCAAGCACCAAAGGGTGCGTTGAACGAAAAAGTGCGCGGCTCTATTTCAGTAAGCGCAAGATCGTGTTCATTGGGGCAGCTCAAGTTCTCAGAGAATACTCGCTGTGTCTTATCATCCACGAAGTCCACGACGATTCGTCCGCTGGAAAGCTTCAGTGCGGTCTCCACTGAATCGGTGATCCTAGACAGCGCTTCTGGCTTTACTACCAGGCGGTCAACTACGACCGAGATGTCATGCTTGAAGCTTTTCTTGAGTGGTTTCGCCTCACTGAGAACAACCTGTTCGCCGTCAACTACAGCACGGGCAAAACCCTGAGCCTGAAGTGAGCTAAAGAGGTCCTGAAATTCGCCCTTTTTCTGCACGACAACCGGGGAGAGAAGTTGAAAACGGGTTCCTTCCTTCAGTGCCAACAACTGGTCCACGATTGCCTGCGGGGTCTGTTTAGAAATCACTTCCCCGCAAGTTGCGCAATGGGGAATTCCAATTCTTGCCCAGAGCAGTCTGAGGTAATCATGGATTTCAGTAATAGTTCCAACGGTTGATCTCGGGTTCCGGTTTGTGGACTTTTGGTCTATAGATACTGCGGGGCTAAGGCCTTCAATAAAATCAACATCCGGTCTATCGACCTGCCCCAAAAATTGGCGGGCGTAGGCACTAAGTGACTCAACGTAGCGGCGTTGACCTTCAGCAAAAATCGTGTCGAACGCAAGGGAAGACTTTCCCGAACCGCTGAGTCCAGTAAAGACAATCATGGCGTCGCGCGGTAGTTCAAGGTCGAGATTCTTTAGGTTATGAACTCGGGCGCCTTTGATGGCGAGCTTTGCGCCCTTTGGCTGCTGGATTGTCATTGTTGAAGTTTAGGCGTGACCAGCTTGCTCAAAGGCACGCAGCTCCTTTTTTAGTTCGAATATTTCATCGCGTATTCTTCCGGCCAATTCAAACTTCAACTCACTGGCTGCCAACTTCATTTGAGCATCGAGATCAACAATGAGCGTCATAATTTCCTGCATGCCTTTTGCCCCGAAGGCTGGGCTGCTTCTCTTGGTCTTCGCACCTTGACCCGTGGTGATTTGCGCCAACAGCTGCTCGGTATCGATTTCCTCTCGCTGCAACGCATCGGTGATGTCGGCAATCTTTTTCCGAAGGGGCTGAGGGTCCACGCCCATTTCTTTGTTGTAGGCAATCTGCTTGTCACGGCGCCTGTTTGTTTCATCGATTGCCTTGGTCATCGACTTGGTCATGACATCCGCATACATGTGAACCTCACCGTTTACATTTCTGGCAGCACGGCCAATGGTCTGAATCAGTGAAGTCGCGGAGCGCAGGAAGCCTTCCTTGTCAGCATCAAGAATGGCCACCAGTGATACTTCAGGGAGGTCAAGTCCTTCTCGCAACAGGTTGATACCGACTAAGACATCGTAGGTGCCTTGCCTAAGCTCCCTCAGCAGCTCAACCCTTCGCAAAGTGTCAACATCGGAGTGTAGGTATCGGACCCTCAGGCCCATCTCAGTGAAGTAATCGGTCACCTCTTCGGCGAGGCGCTTGGTGAGGGTCGTGACTAGAACGCGTTCGTTCTTTTCAGTTCTGACCCTGATCTCCTCGAGAAGATCATCGATTTGGCCCTTGGCGGGCTTCACGACGATCTGTGGGTCAACAAGCCCAGTTGGTCGAATAATCTGCTCCACAACACCGTCAGCGAGGTCCAGTTCGTATTTGGCGGGTGTTGCCGAGAGATACACGGTCTGGCCGGTGCGTTGCAGAAACTCCTCGAACCTGAGAGGCCTATTATCCAGCGCCGAGGGCAACCTAAACCCATGCTCTACAAGGGTTCGCTTTCTTGACGAGTCACCCAGGTACATTGCTCCAATTTGAGAAACCGTGACATGCGACTCGTCGATTACGGTGAGGAAGTCCTCCGGAAAATAGTCAAGTAGACAAGAGGGAGGCTCGCCTGCCTCACGTTGGTCGATGTGCTTTGAATAGTTTTCGATACCGGAGCAAAAACCGAGTTCACGAATCATTTCTAAATCAAATGTGGTGCGCATCTTGATGCGCTGCGCCTCTAAAAGTTTGCCTTGAGAATCAAGCTCTCTGTAGCGCTGTTCTAGCTCGTTCTCAATGTCCTCAATGGCTTTACCCATGCGTTCGGCGGGAGCGACGTAATAGGAGGCCGGATAGATCGCAACGGTATCGCGCTCCATCAGCACCTCGCCAGTCAGCGGGTGAATGCGATAGATCTTCTCGATTTCATCCCCAAAAAACTCGATTCGGGTGGCTTCTTCGTCATAGACCGCAATAACCTCCACGGTGTCACCCTTCACCCGAAAGTTTCCTCTGGTGAACTCGATGTCGTTGCGGCTGTATTGAATACCAACCAGCGCACGAATAAGTTCGTCTCTATCAATTTTTTGACCCACTGACAGTGGCAACGACTGAGCCAGATATTCCTTTGGAGCCCCCAGTCCGTATATGCATGACACGGTTGCCACAACTATGACGTCTCTCCTGGAAAGCAACGACATCGTTGCGGAGTAACGAAGTCTTTCGACCTCTTCGTTGATAGAAGAGTCCTTCTCGATAAAAGTATCGGTTTGTGGCACATAAGCCTCAGGTTGGTAGTAGTCGTAATAGCTCACAAAGTATTCGACGGCGTTTTCTGGAAACATTTCCCGCAATTCGCTGGCTAATTGAGCGGCGAGCGTTTTGTTGTGAGCAATGACCAGGGTTGGCCGTTGCAATTTCTCTACAAGCCAAGCAGTGGTGGCTGATTTTCCAGTACCGGTGGCTCCAAGAAGAACGACGTCTCGCTCTCCTGCGCGGATGCGGCTTTCCAGTTCGGCAATTGCAGTTGGTTGGTCTCCCGCGGGAGAGTAGTCGCTGACGACCTTGAAGGGCCTAGATTCGTCGCTCAATCTGCCTGCCCATTCACTATCGCCTCAAAAACTGTTCTTGCTCTGTTCTCTAGTTCCTCAAGGGTGCAATCTGAATCAATAACCCGGTCTGCTGCCGCTTCCCGATCTTGGTCGCTTGCCTGAGATGCGATTCGAGCCTTAGCCTCTTCAGCTGTCATGCCTCGCTCTTTCACAAGCCTCTCGACTCGAACTTGCTCCGGAGCACTCACGGTCACCACGTGGTCAAATCTAAGTGGAGACGTCGTCTCAACAAATAGCGGAATCGTGTAGACCACGGGGCCCGTTACTTTAGCGATCAACGCCTGAGCTTCTCGTTGAATAAGAGGGTGCAGTATCGCCTCCAACTGGAGCCGCTTTTCGGGTGATTCAAAAATAAGCTCACCCAGTTTTTTGCGGTCGAGTGACCCTTCTGGAGAGATGACACTTTGACCAAAAGCTTCTATGACCTGGCTTAGACCTGCTGATCCCGGCTCGACTACTTGGCGAGCTAGGACATCGGCGTCCACTTCGGTGGCCCCGAGTGCCACCCAGTGCTTGGCAACGGTGGTTTTACCGGAGCCAATCCCACCTGTTAGCGCAATAAGCATGTTCCTAGGATAAAGCTAAAGCCGGGACACAAATCGTGTCCCGGCTTTTTCGAAGCTATTTAGTTACTTGTCTTCGGTTAGCTTGTCCCTCAGAGCGGCCAGCGACTCGTCGTCAGCAAGGGTTCCTTGGTCGTCTGCCTTACCGCTGGAAGCGCTAGCTTCCTTAGCTGGGGCGGCCTCTGGGATGGTTGCCAAGTGCTCGAAAGCGGCTTTGGCCTGAACCTTGTGCAGCTCCCAACGAGCGTGAGCCTCGGCGTATTCTGCCTCCCACTTGGTACGAGCTTCCTCGTATCCGTCTTTCCACTCGCTGGTGGCTGGGTCGAAGCCCTCTGGGTAACGGTACTGACCCTTTTCGTCGTAATCGGCGCTCATGCCGTATAGGACAGGGTTGAAGTCGGTGCCTGTGGCCTCAACTTCTTCCAGTGCCTGCTTCAGTGAAAGCGAGATTCTGCGACGCTCTAGGTCAATGTCGATTAGCTTGACGAACACTTCCTGGTTGACAGTTACAACCTGGTCAGCGTGCTCGACGTGCTTAGCGGATAGCTCTGAGATGTGGACCAGACCCTCGATGCCGTCCGCAACGCGAACAAAGGCGCCAAATGGCACAATCTTGGTTACCTTGCCTGGGATGTACTGTCCGATCGCGTGAGTCCTAGCGAATAGCTGCCATGGGTCTTCCTGGGTTGCCTTCAAGGACAGCGAGACGCGCTCCCTATCAGAATCAACCTCAAGAACCTCAACGGTTACTTCCTGGCCAACCTCTACAACCTCGCTGGCGTGCTCAATGTGCTTCCAGCTCAGTTCGGAAACGTGAACTAGTCCGTCCACGCCACCAAGGTCGATGAACGCTCCGAAGTTAACGATCGAGGAAACAACTCCGGTCCGGACCTGACCCTTGACCAGGTCGTTCAAGAATGTCGAGCGGTTCTCGCTCTGGCTCTGCTCAAGCAGTGCACGGCGGGAAAGAACCACGTTGTTGCGGTTTTTGTCTAGCTCAAGAATCTTGGCCTCAACCTCGGTGCCAAGGTATGGCCCTAGGTCACGAACTCGACGCAACTCGATCAGTGAAGCAGGAAGGAAGCCACGAAGACCAATGTCAACAATGACACCACCCTTGACAACCTCGATAACGGTTCCTGTGACAATGCCATCAGCCTCTTTGATTCGCTCGACATCGCCCCAAGCACGCTCGTACTGAGCACGCTTCTTGGAAAGGATAAGGCGACCCTCTTTGTCTTCTTTCTGAAGGACCAATGCCTCGATTGCATCGCCGACCTTGACTACGTCGTTTGGATCTGCATCCTGGCGGATTGAGAGTTCACGAGATGGGATAACGCCCTCGGTCTTGTATCCGACATCGAGGAGAACTTCATCGCGGTCAATTTTGACCACTGTTCCGGAGATGAGGTCTCCGTCGTTGAAAAATTTGAGTGTTGCTTCGACTGCTGCTAGAAAATCTGCTTCTGAGCCAATGTCGTTTACTGCTACCTGCTTTGGTTTTGCGGTCGCTTTAGATGCCATATTGTTTCGTACTTCACTTTTTTATACTCGGGTCACGCCAAAATCTGGTTAAAACCAGTGTTGTTTTTGGCCCGACAAACGGACGGTTTAAAGTGCCCTAGGGCACCGAGCAAAGCTTAGCGGCTTTTCTAGTGACCTGCTAGCTCCCAGTTCGCTCCCATGCCAATCTGAACCTCAAGTGGGACACTCAAGGTCGCTACATTCTCCATAGCCGAGACAACGAGTTCCTGAAGTTTTTCAAGCTCTCCTGGGGCCACTGCAAAAACCAATTCGTCGTGGACCTGCAACAGCATCTTTGAGGAAAGCCCATTCGACGTCATTGCTTTGTCTACTGCAATCATTGCCAATTTCATGACATCAGCGGCAGTTCCTTGAATCGGGGCGTTTAGGGCCGCACGCCGTGCATTTTCTCGCACTTGGAATATCTTCGAATTCAGATCTGGAAATGGCCGCCTCCGACCATAAACAGTGGTTGTGTAACCGAGGGCTTTCGCCCGCTGCACGACCGTGTCCAGGTACTGCTTGACTCCCCCGAATCTCTCGAAATAGTCCTTCATCAGCTGTTTGGCCTCTGAACCGGGGATCCGAAGCTGCCTTGCGAGCCCGAACTCGCTCAGTCCATACACGAGTCCATAGCTCATTGCCTTCACGCGCGAGCGCATTGTTGAATCAACCGCTGTGGGCTCCACAGAGTAAATTCGAGCGCCCACGTAGTTATGCAGATCCTCTCCGCGGTTGAACGCTTCAATCAAGCCCTGGTCTTCCGATAGATGGGCCATGATCCGCATTTCGATTTGAGAGTAGTCAGCGGTGAGCAGTGTTTCGAATCCAGCCCCGGCAACGAATGCACTTCTTAGTCTTTGACCCCGAGCTGTTTTGATTGGGATGTTTTGCAGGTTGGGGTTCTCGCTGCTTAGCCGGCCTGTTGAAGTGCCAACCTGCGAATAGGTCGTGTGTATTCGTCCATCTTCTTGAACTGCCTTGAGCAAGGTTTCGGTCATTTGCCGCAACTTCGTGGTGTCCCTGTGTGCCAAGAGCCGTTCAAGGAAAGGGTGTTGGTTTTGTTCGAACAGGGTTGTCAGGGCCTCAGCATTGGTTGAGTAGCCGGTCTTTAGTGACTTGGTCCCTTGCATTCCAAGTTCCTCAAACAAGACAACCTGCAGCTGCTTTGGGCTGGCCAAGTTCACTTCGTGCCCGATTATTTCGAACGCTTGCTTCGCGATTTCCTCGACCTCTAGGGTGAGCTCATCAAACTGCGCGGACAGCGTTTCGTTGTCAATCGCAATACCTTCAATTTCCATACGACTGAGAGCTTCGCTTGCAGGTAGTTCAATGTCTCGGTAAACACCAAGTTGGCCGTTGTCCTCAAGGTTTGGCAGCAGGACCGCAGACACCACTGCGTAAACCCAGGCATCGAGGCTCGGGTCAGATTCGCTCAATAGTTCATTCGGGTCCTGTCTTGTGATGTCAATTCCGGCGTGCTGCCTAATGACTGAATCAGGTGACAGATCCTTCGAGAGCGGATCGACTAGGTAGCTGGCCAGCAGAGAGTCTTCGGTTATCGTCTTGGGAGAAATACCGGCTGCGTGGAGGCGTTTGCGTTGGTCCTTTGTGTCCCAACCACCGAAGCCGCCCTCGGTCAGTAGTTTCTCAAGAGCTGGCAAGTCTTGGCCGTCCCAATTCGAGCGCTGACTTAGATTTGCTGCACCCAGCCCAATCAGCTTCCCATCTGCCATTTCGAAGTGGATGAAGCAATCTCCGGTAGATATCATTTTTTCAATATCAGCCACCGAAGCGACCGATCCTGCGATGGGGCTGGATGGCAAGCCAGCCACAACGGCTGCGGAAGCAGATGAAGCAGGTTCCGGAGACAATCTCGGTTCAGCAGTTTGCTCGGGCACCGTGGTAGCGGTTGAAATGGCGTGTTGCGTGCCGTTCGTTCCTCTAAGCTTCAGGACTCTTGTTAGCAGGGTTCTGAAAGAAAGCAAGGCAAATATCTCTGCCAAGGCTTCTTCATTCACTGGCATCATCTCGAGGTCAGTTACTTCAAAGTCAAAGGTCAGATCTGTCAGCAGGTGGTTTAGCCTTCGGTTCCTGACCGCCAAGTGGGCATTCTCTCGCAGACTCTCGCCTACTTTGCCGGGTATTTCATCGGCGCGCTTCAGAATTTCGTCCAGTGAACCAAACTGCTGAATCCACTTAGCGGCTGTTTTGGGGCCGACTCCCGGTACACCTATGAGGTTGTCTGAGGTTTCGCCCACCAGGGCTGCTAGCTCTGGGTACTGAATGGCATGGATTCCGTATTTCTCTAGAACTGCCGCATCGTCCATTCGGGCGAGGTTCATGACTCCTTTTACCGGATACAGCACGGTTGTGTCAGGCCTGATCAGCTGGAAAGTGTCCCTGTCGCCTGAAACCACTAGAACTTTCATGCCGGCTTGCTCACCAAGATGTGCGAGTGACGCGATCAGGTCGTCGGCCTCAAAGTTTTCTCGTGAAACACTCGTAATGTTCATCGCGCTGAGGGCCTGAACCAAGAGCTCAGTTTGACCGATGAACTCCTCTGGCGTTTCGCCGCGCGTGCCCTTGTATTCGGGAAGCTCCTCGGTTCTAAAGCTGTGCCTGGACACATCGAAAGCGACGCACATGTGCGTCGGGCGTTCTTTCTCCAAGATGTTCAGCATCATCGAGATAAAGCCGTGCACGGCGTTAGTGTGCTGCCCCTGGGCATTCTTGAAGTTCTCTGCATTGAGAGCGTAGAAAGCCCGAAAGGCTAACGAGTGGCCGTCTATCAACAGCAGAGTAGGCTTTTCTTTGGCGCTCATGCGCTTAGCCTACTTTGAACAGGACGGTAGCCCGTGACCAATGAGAATGTTGCAAAATCAGAGCACGCTTTGGAGATTATGCAGAGCAGAGGGCTTGGCGACCTAGCCACGAAAATGGGCATCGAATTGATCGAACTCAGTGCAGAAAGCGCTGTTGCGACTATGCCGGTCTCTGGTAATACCCAACCGCTTGGAGTGGTGCATGGCGGCGCCTATGTTGTCCTTGGCGAGTCCCTCGGAAGCTTTGCTGCGAATGTGCACGCTCACCCTTGGGGGTACGCGGTCGGAATCGAAATAAATGCGACCCACCACAAGTCGGCTACAGAAGGCGTCGTTACCGCCACCTGCAAGGCGATCAAACTTGGTAGGTCTCTGACGAGCCATGAGATCAAGGTTCACGATGAAGCTGGTTCTTTGCTCTCCACAGTTCGCATCACTAATTTTCTGAGGCCTAAGCAGTAGCTACGTGCTCGCTAAGCAGATGGCGGCTTCTTGTCCTCCAGCTGCTCTAAAACAGTCTTTGCAACCTGCGCCATGGTTAGCCTGCGGTCCATTGAGGCTTTTTGAATCCACCTAAACGCTTCTGGTTCCGTTAGTTTCATGCGACTTTGAAGAAGGCCTTTGGCTCGATCCATGAGTTTTCTGGTTTCTAACCGTTCATTGATGTCGGCAATTTCAGCCTCGAGGGAAGCAATCTCCTCGTGCCTGGAAAGTGCGATCTGAATCGCCGGTAACAAATCAGTGGGCTTGAATGGCTTAGTTACATACGCCATAGCTCCCGCGTCCGCTGCCCGCTTAACAAGGTCGGCCTGCGAAAAAGCGGTTAGGAGGACAACAGGAATCTTCAGCTCGGCAATCTTCTCTGCTGCTGAAATACCATCAAGCTTGGGCATCTTGATGTCCATCACCATAAAGTCGGGAGTAAGTTCTTGCGCAAGGCGCACAGCCTCTTCGCCATCGGCTGCTTCGCCAACTACTTCGTAGCCCGCTTCTTGAAGCGTGGCAACAACATCCATCCGAATCAGACCTTCGTCCTCGGCGACAACTACTGTCAGTGCTTCTTCCATGATTAATACCTTAGTGCGAACCTGACGGGCCTAATCCGATAGAGTTGGAGCGCTTGCCGGAATGGCGGAACGGTAGACGCGAAGCACTCAAAATGCTTTGTCCTTTGGGCGTGTGGGTTCGAATCCCACTTCCGGCACAAAAAGGAAAAAGAGCGGTGATGTTCACCGCTCTTTTTCTACTTAAGTTGTCTCGATTAGCTGGCGTAACCGGGGACGGTTTCGTTGACAGCGTCTCCGACCCTGTGAACACGCAGCGAATTTGTTGAGCCAGGGATTCCCGGGGGGGACCCTGCTACTACGACTACTTCATCCCCCACGCGACATTTGCCGCTTTCTAAAACGATTTCATCGACCTGTTTGATCATCTGATCGGTGTGGGTGGCCTCTGCCGCTAAGAAGGTGGTTGCCCCCCAGATTAACGAGAGTCTTCTGCGAATCTCATCATTGGGAGTGAATGCGAGAACCGGCACTCGTGAGCGCAAGCGTGATACCCGCAGCAATGTGTCACCAGACTCGGTGAAGACGCAAACGTATTTTGAACCAAGCAGCTCTGCAATTTGGAGCGCGGACTTTACGACTGCTCCGGAGTGCGTGTGCGGCTGTGTTCCCAGATCAGGAATGCGCTCTAATCCATTTTCCTCTGTGGACTCAATGATTTTCGCCATGGTTTCGATTGTCTCGATAGGAAACTCTCCAACCGAGGTCTCACCAGAAAGCATCAGAGCATCGGCGCCATCCAGTACAGCGTTGGCCACGTCAGAGGTTTCGGCTCTGGTTGGCCTGGATGCTGAAATCATGCTCTCCAGCATCTGAGTGGCGACAATGACAGGCTTTGCCCAGCGGCGTGCAAGCTCAACGGCACGCTTTTGGACGATTGGAACCTGCTCAAGCGGAAGCTCTACTCCGAGGTCTCCCCTGGCCACCATTACACCGTCAAAGGCGTCAATAATTTCTTCCAGTGCCGCTACAGCCTGGGGTTTTTCAATCTTGGCAATGACCGGTACGAATCGGCTTTCCTCCCGCATAATTTCGTGAACCCTGATGATGTCCTTGGCGTTTCTAACGAAACTGAGTGCAATCATGTCCGCACCTAGTTTTAGGGCCCACCTGAGGTCGTCCTCGTCTTTTTCGCTAAGCGCCGGCACGTCCACCGCAACGCCTGGCAGATTGATGCCCTTGTTGTTTGAAACTGGACCACCAATTACAACCTCTGTGGTGACTGTCTTTGCATCCACGGCTGTCGCGCGAAGTGACAGGCGTCCATCGTCAATCAGTAGCGTGTCGCCAACGGAGACGTCGTTCGGCAGACCCTTGTGGGTTGTGCTGCACATCGTTGCATCACCCGGGACGTCATCAATGGTGATTTTGAACGTCGCTCCTTCAACTAGCTCAACACTCTTCTCTGCAAAAGTTCCAAGTCGAATCTTCGGACCCTGTAGGTCGACGAGAATCCCGACCGCCTTCTCCGCCTCTTCGCTTGCCTGCCTGATGTTGGCATAAACCTTCTCGTGCACGTCATATGAGCCGTGACTCAAGTTCATCCTTGCGACATTCACTCCAGCCGCTATGGCCTTACGTGTCATCTCGAGGTCCCCTAGTGCTGGACCGAACGTAGCGACTATTTTTGCGCGTCTCATTTGAAGTAGATACCTAGTTTCTGTTGTTAGCTATAAACCGAAATTGGCTTATCAGTTGGTTTGACTGGAAAAGGAAGCAGTGTCTCGCCTTCGAGATGCTTATCTATCGCTGCGGCAGCTGCCCGACCTTCAGCAATAGCCCAAACTATCAGGCTTTGACCTCTGCCAGCGTCGCCTGCGACAAAAATCGAGTCTTTTACTCGATAGTCGTTGTCTCTGGATATGTTGGTTGCCTTATCCAGCTCGGCACCAAGCTGCGAACTGATTTCATCCGACTCGTTGCCCGTGAAGCCAAGCGCCAACAGCACAAGATCAGCCTTCATGATTCGCTCGGTGCCAGCCTTTGGGAGACGCTTGCCGTCGACAAACTCCGTGTCTGCAACCTTGATTCCAGTTAGTGCCCCGTTCTCGCCCACAAACTCAACCGTTGAATGCAGATACTCTCTGTTTCCAAACTCCTCGTGAGCGCTTGCAATCTCGAACAGGTTTGGCGTGGTGGGCCACGGGTGCTTTTCATCGCGCTGCTCAGGCGGCTTTATCCCGATAGCTATTGTCGTAACCGAGGCGGCTCCCTGCCTCGTGGCGGTTCCTAGGCAGTCCGCACCGGTGTCCCCGCCACCGAGAATCACAACGTGCTTATCCTTGGCTGTAATTTGGTCGTCCACAAGGTCTCCGGCTACTACCTTGTTTGCTTGGGTTAGCAAGTCCATTGCAAAGTGCACGCCGGCAAGGTCAGCCCCTGGAACATCAAGACCACGGGGCTTGAGTGCTCCGGTTGCAACTAGCACCGCGTCGTACCGAGTTTGAAGTTCTTTCCATGAAATATCGACACCTATGTTGACACCGGTCCTGAAGCGTGTTCCCTCTGCAACCATCTGCTCCAGGCGCTTGTCTATGTGCCGCTTTTCCATTTTGAAATCCGGAATGCCGTATCTCAGTAGGCCCCCGATTCGATCATCTCTTTCAAATACGGCGACAGTGTGGCCAACTCGCGTGAGTTGCTGGGCGGCAGCCAAACCTGCTGGTCCAGAGCCGACAACTGCAACAGTCTTGCCCGTGAGGCGGTCAGGAACGATTGGTGCAACGAATCCTGAATCGAATGCATCGTCGATGATCGAAACTTCAATTTCCTTGATCGTCACAGCGGGTTGATTGATGCCAAGTACACAGGCGCTCTCGCATGGAGCTGGGCAGAGGCGGCCGGTGAATTCAGGAAAGTTATTGGTGCTGTGAAGCCGGTCGATGGCTTCCCGGTTTCTACCGCGGTGCGTGAGATCATTCCATTCTGGAATTAGGTTTCCCAAGGGGCAGCCCGCGTGACAAAACGGAATACCACAGTCCATGCAGCGACTAGCTTGCTCCTTGACCACCTCCGAGTTACGTTCCTCGTAAACCTCTTTCCAGTCCTTGATCCTCACTGGAACGGGTCGGCGCTTGGCTGTTTCGCGTTCGGTAACCTTGATAAATCCTCTAGCGTCAGCCATTTGTAACCTCCAGAATTTTGGTCCAGACTTCGTCGCCGTCAATGTCAATACCGGAAGCAGACGCATCGTTCTGAATCTCAACGATTCGCGCATAATCTCGTGGCATTACTCTCACGAAGTCGTTTACCGCAGCCTCAAAGTCCTGCAAAATTTCTGCTGCGAGGAGAGAGTCTGTGAGCGAAACGTGTTTTTCCAGTATCGTTCGAAGCTCTAGCTTCTCGGCGCCATCGAGCTTTCCGAGGGTAATCTCACCCAACTGAAGAGCCTCACGGTTCACTCTGGCTTCCGACAAGTTATAAACGTAGGCAATTCCACCGGACATTCCGGCCGCCAGGTTAATGCCGGTTTTTCCTAAGATCACAGCTCGTCCACCGGTCATGTATTCAAGCGCGTGATCACCCGCTCCTTCGCACACTGCAACTGCTCCGGAGTTACGAACCATAAAGCGTTCACCCACGACACCGCTTAGATAGATTTCGCCAGATGTTGCCCCATACCCGATGACGTTTCCAGCAATCACATTGGTTGATGCTTGGAAGCCTGCCGTTGCCGGCGGCCTCACTGCAATTATTCCTCCGGAAAGGCCTTTGCCGACATAGTCATTGCAGTCACCCGACACATTGAGTTGCATACCTCTCGGCACAAACGCCCCGAGTGATTGTCCGGCACTTCCAACAAGGTTCAGTTCGAGCGATCCTGGTTCTAGGCCCTGCTCGCCCCAGCGTTTTGTGAGCTCGTTACCGAGCATCGTGCCAATGGCTTGCATCGTGTTATTTATATCTGCGTCGATGGTGAAGGTGCCCCCATCTCGAAGTGCAGGTGCGGCCTTCTCTATCCACGGGTGGTCAAAATGGCTTTCTAGTTCGTGGTCCTGCTCCTTGGAGGCGTACTGAGTGCTGGATGTATCGATTCCCTTTGCCGCAAAGATTGGTGTGAGATCGAGGCCATCTGCTTTCCAATGGTGGATGGCGTCATTGACATCGAGCACTGAAACCTGACCGATGGCCTCTTGCAGTGTTCTGAAGCCGAGTTCAGCCAAGTACTCCCGGACCTCTTCAGCTAGAAACTCAAAGAAGTTCACAACGTGATCGGCTTGGCCATGGAAGCGGCTTCTAAGATCAGGATTCTGGGTCGCAACACCAACCGGGCAGGTGTCCAGGTGACACACTCGCATCAGAATGCAACCTTCAACAACCAAGGGTGCTGTTGCGAACCCGTATTCCTCTGCACCAAGCAGGGCTGCAATCACAACGTCGCGGCCTGTTTTCATTGAGCCGTCAACCTGCACGACAATGCGGTCTCTTAGGCCATTTAGGAGCAGGGTCTGCTGGGTTTCTGCTAGTCCAAGCTCCCAGGGGGTGCCGGCGTGTTTTAGTGAGTTCAGCGGGCTCGCACCAGTTCCGCCATCGTGGCCGGAGACAAGTACAACGTCGGCTTTCGCTTTAGCAACGCCTGCCGCCACGGTACCGACTCCAAATTGGCTAACCAGCTTGACGTGAACTCTTGCTGCTCGATTTGCTCTCTTCAGGTCGAAAATGAGTTGCTTTAGGTCTTCGATTGAGTAGATGTCGTGATGGGGCGGTGGTGAAATAAGTCCAACCCCTGGGGTTGAATGGCGAAGCTCTGCAATCCACGGGTAGACCTTGTTGGGTGGAAGTTGTCCACCTTCACCGGGCTTGGCGCCCTGCGCCATTTTGATCTGAATGTCGTCGGCGTGAGTTAGGTACATCGAGGTGACACCAAATCGCCCCGACGCTACTTGCTTGACTGCACTGCGCGTTTCGCGGTCAAGTAGGCGCTCGACTGACTCACCGCCCTCACCGGTGTTGCTTCTGGCCCCGAGCCTGTTCATCGCAATCGCTAGAGTCTCATGTGCTTCTGGGCTGATGGCACCCATGCTCATTGCGCCGGTTGAAAACCGCTTCACGATTGAACTAATTGGCTCAACTTCGTCGATGTGGATTGGTTCTCGGTTGACTTTATTGAACTTGAAGAGTCCTCGAATCGTCATCAGTCGCTCAGCCTGATCATCAACTGCATTGGTATAGGACTTAAAAATCTCGTAGTTCTTCTGCTTGGTCGAGTGCTGCAGCTTAAAGACGGTTTCTGGGTTAAATAGGTGTGGCGGACCTTCTCGTCGCCATTTCATTTCGCCACCAACATCCAGAGGCATGTCCAGCTGCGACATGCTGTCGATTGGGTATGCCGCGGTGTGACGCTTTGCGATCTCCTGATGAAGGATGGGCAGAGCCACCCCACCAAGCTTTGTTGTCGTGCCGGTGAAGTACTTATCTACCAATTCTTGGGAGAGGCCTATGGCTTCGAAACACTGCGCTCCGCCGTAGGACGCCACTGTCGAGATGCCCATTTTTGACATCACCTTCAGAACACCTTTTCCAAGCGCCTTAACCATGTTCTTACTACTGCGCTCTGGGGTAATGCCAGTGATTGATCCATCCAGCACTAGGTCCTCTGCCGTTTCCAATGCCAGGTAGGGATTGATTGCTGACGCGCCAAATCCGATGAGGGTCGCCACATGGTGTACATCTCGAGCATCGCCACATTCGACAACTAGTCCTGCCATCATTCTGGTTCCGTTTCGAATCAGGTGATGGTGAACGGCAGAGCAAGACAGCAATGACGGAATAGGTGCTAGCTCTCTGTTGCAGTCCCTGTCCGACAGGATGATGAATGTCGCTCCTGCTTCGAGGGCTTGATCGACCTCTTCACACATTTCCTGTAGCCGTTCTGCCAGCGCCTCGGCACCGTCATCAACTCGATAAAGGCAAGAGATGGCTACCGTCTTGCCAATGTTGTTTGCCCGGTCGATGTGCTTTATCTTGGCCAGCTCGTCGTTACCTAGAATTGGGTAGTCGAGCACCATCTGCTTCGCGTGTTCAGGTGTTGCCTCAAGCAGGTTTCGAACGGGTCCAATGCTGGTGGTCATCGAAGTGACCACCTCTTCGCGGATGGCGTCCAGCGGCGGGTTCGTAACCTGAGCAAATTGCTGAGTGAAGTAGTCAAATAGCAGTTTTGGCTTCTCTGAAATAGCCGCTATTGGTGTATCGGTGCCCATTGCACCAATAGGCTCCTGTCCTGTTCTGGCCATAGGGGTGATGAATTCCTTTAGATCTTCCTCTGTGTAACCAAATGCCCGCTGGCGCCTGTGCACAGACTTGCTGGAGTATCTAACGTGCTCGCGCTCGGGCAGGTCTTTCAGGTTAATTTGTTGCTCTGACAGCCACTGACCCCAGGGTTCTAGAGAAGAAATCTCAGACTTAATCTGCTCATCCTCAATAATCTGACCATTCTTGGTGTCAATTAGGAACATTTTCCCGGGCTGCAGTCGTCCCTTACGCACAATCTTGTCCGGTGCAATGTCAGCCACCCCTATTTCCGAAGCCAGGATAATAAAGCCGTCTTCGGTCACTACGAACCGTCCCGGCCTAAGACCGTTCCGGTCTAAAGTCGCGCCCACAAGCTCTCCGTCGGTGAACACCACCGCTGCCGGCCCGTCCCACGGTTCCATAATCATCGAGTGATAGTCATAGAAATCACGCAGTTGCGGATCTAGGTCAAGCTGCTTTTCCCAGGCCTCTGGAATCATCATCATCATCGCATGAGGCAGGCTGCGGCCTGAAAGCACGAGCAGCTCTAGTACCTCGTCGAAAGTCGCTGAGTCCGAGGCGCCCTTGGAGACTATCGGTTTCAGCTGATCCAAGTCCCCAAGCAATTCAGAAGACAGTTGCGACTCTCTGGCCGCCATCCAGTTGGCGTTTCCTTTTACAGTGTTGATTTCACCGTTATGAGCAATGAAGCGGAACGGGTGAGCCAGCGGCCATGACGGAAAGGTGTTTGTGCTGAAGCGCGAATGCACCAGTGCTAGAAGTGACTCGAAGCGAGCGTCGCTTAGGTCTGGAAAGAAGGGCTCCAGCTGCAAAGTGGTAACCATGCCCTTATAGACGATGGTCCGATTAGAAAGTGACGGGTGATAAATACCAATTTCACGCTCGCTGCGATTTCTAACTCGGAAGAGCCTTCTTTCGAGTTCAAGGCCGGATACTTTGTCGGCACTACCCACAAACACTTGCTCTATTTGAGGCATTGCCTGTCGAGCTAAATCACCTAGGACAGAAGGGTCGGTCGGTGGTGTTCTCCACCCGATGACCTGCAGTTCCTCCTCTAGGCAGAGTTCAGCAAAACGAGCCTTGTCTTTGCCCTCAGTCTCAGCATCTAGAAATACAAGGCCAGCACCGTAGTAACCCTGGTCAGGGAGTGGAAAATCGGTCACAGCACGAAAGAAAGCGTCTGGAAGCTGAGTGAGAATACCAGCGCCATCGCCGGTGCCAGCATCAGACCCCACTGCTCCGCGGTGCTCAAGATTGCGCAATGAGGACAATGCCATTTGAACGATGTCGTGGCCCGCGTAACCTCGGAGTGTAGCTACCATCGCAAGGCCACAGGCATCGCGCTCGCTAGCGGAATCGTAGAGGCCGGTGTTGCCAGGCCCTGACGCGAACCGTTCGAATGCTCCTGGTTTGCTCACGTTTACTCCAATCGAAATTTTCACTGCGGAACTTCGTTGGCCCGTGGTTAGTTTTGCTTGCTAAAGCTATTGTTAGCCGTCAGCCTTGCTGACGCTTTTCGGTGCTTCCTTGACAGGTTCTCTACCCGGAAGCCAAACCGATGGTTCCTTGCCAGGGTGACGGCGAGATTGAACCACAATAATCGCAATACCGATTGCGATTCCGATCAACGCTGACCAGATGTTTACTCTAAGCCCAAGAATAATCTCACTTGGGTCAATTCGGATACTTTCTATCCAAGCACGGCCGGTGGAGTAGAAAATTAGATACAGTGCGAAGACCTTGCCCCACTGCAGTTGCAGCCTCTTACCAAGCCACAAGATTGCAATCACCCCGGTGAAATTCCAGAGGAGTTCATACAAAAATGTCGGGTGAAAAGTCAATCCGTCGGGCAGACCATTTGGATAGGCCGGATTGCTGCTCGGAATTTCTAGTCCCCAAGGCAGTTCAGTTGGACGGCCAAACAATTCCTGGTTGAAATAGTTGCCGAGACGCCCGATGCCTTGAGCCAGCAAGATTCCTGGTGCAACGGCATCGGCCACCGAAAGAAAGCGAATTCCCGCCTGTCTTGAGCCTATGAAAACGCCAACCGCTCCAAGCATTAGCGCGCCATAGATTGCCAGTCCTCCTTCCCAGATCTTGAACACGTCAAGTAGATCGGCGCCCTCGTAAAAGTAGTCGTTTGGGTGTGTAATTACGTGGAAGAACCTGCCACCCAAGATGCCCATTGGCACTGCCCACAGTGCGATGTCAAGAAACAGACCTGCGGGCGTTCCTCTGGCTTTCAACCTTGCATCCGTAAGGACTGTAGCAACTACGATTCCGGACAGGATGAACAGAGCATAGAAGTGAACGCGGAAAGGACCGAGGTCAATGAAGCTAATTTCCGGGGATGGGATGCTGGCAAATATATTCACTTTTCTATCCTAAACCGCTTGCTAGCTCGAGACACTTTTTGGTCAAACCTTCGAGACCTTGGCTTTTGTAGGCGGCGATGAATGCTGTGCCAACAATCGCGCCGTCGGAATAGGAGTTGACTTCTCTGACCTGCTCAGCAGTGGAGATACCTACTCCAACACAGGTTGGTGTTTTACTAACGCTCTTCACTCGGCCCGTTAGCTCCTTGGCCAGCGCATCTAGGGATGCTCTCTCCCCCGTGATGCCCATGGTCGACACTGAATAAACAAAACCCCTGGAGACATCAGAATTTCTTAGCACTCGCTCATCAGAGCTTGATGGTGCCACGAGAAACACTCGATCTAGGTCTAACCTCTCACTGGTTTCCAGCCATGCGCCCGCCTCATCTGGAACGAGGTCGGGTGTAATCATTCCTTGGGCGCCAGACTCTACTAGGTTCTTTGAAAATTCTTCGAGCCCATATTTGTAAACCGGATTCCAGTAGCTCATCACCAAAATTGGCGTGTCCACCCGGCTTCGAACCTGTCTTATGACCTCAAAAAGATCATCCAGTTCGAAACCGGCGGCCCGCGCCAACTCCGTGGCCTCTTGGATAATCACACCGTCCATCACTGGATCGCTATAGGGAACGCCGACCTCCAAAACATCGCAGCCGTTTTCCGCCATCGCGACCAGGGATTCAACTGAGTCCTGGAGGGTCGGGTAACCAGCCGGATAGTAGCCAACCAGGCTCCCCCGACCAGTTGCTTTGTTATTTGCTAGAACTTCTGAAACGGCGCTCATTTAGGCTCCACCAATCCAAAGTACTGAGCCGCAGTTTCCATGTCTTTATCCCCGCGTCCGCTTAGGTTGATAAGCACACTTGCACCTGGCTTGAGCGACTCTGACAGATATTTAATGCCCGCCAGTGCATGAGCTGTTTCAATCGCAGGAATGATCCCCTCAAGCTGGGAGAGAAGTTTCATGGCTTCCATTGCTTCGGAATCGGTGATTCCAAAGTAGTTTGCTCGCCCAAGGTCTTTCAGCCAACTGTGTTCTGGCCCTACGCCCGGGTAGTCGAGACCAGCGGAAATGGAGTGCGACTCCATGGTTTGTCCGCTCGCGTCCTGCAGCATGTAACTCTTGGCACCGTGCAGCACGCCGGGCGTACCCTTTGAGAGCGTAGCGGCGTGCCTTGGAGTGTTGACCCCGTCCCCAGCAGCTTCGAACCCCCAAAGTTCTACCTGAGAGTCGTCCAGAAACGCATGAAATATTCCAATGGCGTTTGACCCGCCACCAACACAAGCTGCGACTGCATCGGGAAGGCCGCCAGTAATCTCCAACATCTGCTGCTTCGCTTCATTTCCTATGACGCTGTGAAAGTCTCTCACCATGGTTGGGAACGGGTGTGGCCCAGCGACAGTTCCTAACAGATAGTGGGTTGAGTCAACATTTGCCACCCAATCTCGTAGCGCCTCGTTGATAGCATCTTTCAAAGTTTTGGACCCGGTGGTGACAGGTATTACCTCGGCTCCCAAGAGTTTCATGCGTGCAACGTTGAGCGCTTGGCGTTCCGTGTCCACTTCACCCATGTAAACCACGCACTCCAGACCGAAGTACGCGGCTGCAGTAGCACTGGCCACACCGTGTTGCCCGGCACCAGTTTCGGCAATTATTCGCCTCTTACCCATTTTCTTTGCAAGCAGCGCTTGCCCCATTACGTTATTGATTTTGTGAGACCCGGTGTGGTTTAGGTCTTCCCTTTTCAGAAAAACTCTCAGGTCTCCAAAGTGAGCTGCGAATTTCTTTGCCTCGGTGATAATCGAAGGCCGGCCCGTGTAGTTTTTGTGCAGCAGAGCAAGTTCATTCTGGAACTCTTTGTCCGTACGCATTGCCAGGTAAGTGCTTTCTAGCTGATCGAGAGCTGCGATAAGGGGTTCGGGAACGAACCTGCCTCCAAATTCACCGAAATAGGGGCCTTTTTGCTCGGAGAGCTTCTCTTTCATCTCTATATCCTAAGTCGCTGCAATGTATTCGGGGATTAACTTTTTTGGATCGCCGGTGACCAGCGCTTGACCGATCAGAACTGCGGTCGCGCCGGCGTTCCAATACCTAGTCACATCCGCCGCCTGCTGGACCGATGACTCCGCCACCTTGATTGTGGAATCTGGCAGCAGGTGAGCCATTTTCTCGAATAGTGACAAGTCAGTTTCAAACGTTTCGAGATTCCTAGTGTTGATTCCAACAATCTCGCTTCCAGCATCGGTTGCCACGCGAATTTCTTCCTCGGTGTGGGTTTCGACCAGCACGCCAAGGCCTATATCGTGGGCAAACTTGTACAACCTCAGAAAATCGGCCTCCCTAAGCCAGCTCAAAATAAGCAAGACAAACGATGCTCCTGCAACCCTGGCCTCAAGAATTTGGTATTCGCTAGAGACGAAATCCTTCCGAAGTGTCGGTATCTGGACGCTAGCGCTAGCAGATTCAAGGTCGTGAAGTGAGCCTTTGAAGCCCGTGCGCTCTGTCAATACTGAAATGGCATGGGCTCCGCTTTGCTGGTAGGTAAAGGCGAGATCAGCCGCACTTGGAATTGCAGCAAGGTCACCCATCGATGGGCTGGCACGCTTAATCTCAGCGATTACCTTTATTTGGTTCGATGGAGCTAGGGCTGCTGTTGCAGAAACACAGTTATCCATTTGGCTAACAAGCTGCTCGAGGCTTTCCTGTGACGCAGTCTTGCTTCTTATGTCTGCATCATCGCTTGCAGCTGCGAAGAGAGCATCAAGCACTAGTGAGTCTTGGTGTGCTGGCCGCCAACACCGTAGCCAGCTCGCTTCAGGGCAAGGCCAACAACGGGAGCCACAATAGCTAGTCCAGCTGAGGCCCAAACCAGCGGCGCGTTATCGAGCCAGAAGAAAAGAGTGCCAATGGAAAAAGCAACAATCACAATCACCACTGTTGCCCATGCTGCAGTTGAATGCCCGTGGCTTGTCTGATCATTGTTGTCGTTCATTTTGGCCTTCCTTGAATTTTCCATAATTCTAACAACCGTTTCTAGCTACTGAAGGTCCCAGAGGTCCTGGGTCGAAGATTCAGTAACGCTTTTGCTGGCGCCCCCCTTTGTGTGAACATTTTTCTGGAAAGCCGCCACTACTAATAGGACAACTGATAGTGCGCCTGCAACCGTAAAGGCCAGACTTCCTATTTGCGGTTCAAGTTGGAATCCGGCTGTTGATCCTTGCCCCGTAGTATTCGCAATCAAATCGGACACAGCCACATAGCTTGCAAGGTCTGTGAAGTAAACAAGTCCCGTACCTGCAGCAGCAATCAAGCTCGCTACCGGGACTAGCACTCTTGCAAGTTTTTGGTAACGGGAAATCACAACAATCAAAAGGGTGATGGCAGGCACCAGAAGTGACAGGGCGGTGAGTTCAGCACCGACGAGGTTGCCGAGTTGCGGCAGAGTGTCGGAGTGTGGATCTAGGACCTTTACCCAGGGCAGAAAGGCCGTGCCGAACCAGAGAAGTACTGCCAAAGTGGCCAAGTTCAAGAATCTATTCATTTGACATCGCATTCGCCGCAGCAACTGCTCTGAGCACAACTGATGCTTTTGATTTGGTTTCCTCAAACTCAGTCTTTGGCACGGAGTCCAGCACGATTCCGGCACCGGCCTGGATTCTTGCCACGCCGTCGCGAAGAACGGCAGTTCGAATGGCTATAGCCAAGTCTGCATTTCCCTGGAAATCGAAGTAGCCGACAAGACCACCAAAGAGTCCTCGGTAGGTGGGTTCGAGATCATGAATGATCTCCATTGCGCGTGGTTTTGGTGCTCCAGAGAGCGTTCCTGCCGGAAATGTTGCCAGCATAGCTGACACCATACTGGTGTCTTTTTGAAGCTTTCCCTCGACTGTGGAAACTAGGTGCATGATGTGTGAGAACTTGTGAATTTGCATGAATTCACTGACTCGAAGGGATGTTGGGTCGCAGACTTTCAGTAAGTCATTTCTGGCAAGGTCAACCAACATCAGGTGCTCGCTGATTTCCTTCTGGTCGTCAAGCAGCTCTTGCGCGTGTGAGTTGTCGAGTTCTGTGTCTGCTCCGCGCGGTCTAGAACCTGCGATTGGGTGTGTAATTACCTGGTCACCGGTGATTTTAATCAAGGCTTCGGGTGAGCTTCCGACGATTGCAAACTCCCCTACTGCGTCCTTCCATCGAGTGAGATACATGTAGGGACTCGGGTTCATTGCCCTCAGGGCACGATAGACCTCAAGGGCATCCGCGTGCAGTTCATGGTCGAAGCGCTGCGAGATAACAACTTGGAATACATCACCGGCTCGAACGTGTTCCTTTGCCGCTTCCACTTTGCTCAGAAACTCTTCCTGCGAAGTGTTTGCGGTTGGGTGCGGTTCAGGCCAAATCGGTGCTGTCATAATCGCTGGGGTCGGCTCGGCAACACGTATTTGAAGCTCAGCCACTTGAGAAACAGCCTCGCTATATGCCGCTTTTAAGTCTTGTCCGTCGAGGAAAACAACGCTCACAAGCAGCACTTCGGATTTCTGATGATCCATGACCACCAGTTGCGAGAATTGGTTGAACCCGTAAAGCGGAATTTCATAGTCTGCTTGCTTGCTCTGCGGCATTCTTTCGATTAGGTTCACGGCACCCCAGCTAAGAAAACCAACAAGGCCCGAACTTAGCGGGAAATCAACTGGGGCAGACTTCCAGGAGGTCTGAACCTGCTCCAATGCCTCCATTGGCTCCATCGCAAGGGTTGCCGCTCCGGGGAGAGCGGATTCTTTACCGTGCCAGAATGCCTCGGAGTCAGAAGCGGTGAGTTGACCTCTTGAAGCAACTCCGATAAAGGAATACCTACCCCATACCCCTTGCTCTGCCGATTCCAATAAAAACGTGTCAGGCTCTCTGCCTGCAAGTTTCTGATAGACACCGATTGGTGTTTCAGTTCCGCTGAACAGGCGCTTCACAATAGGAATTACGTTGTAGGTCTTGGACAGCTCTAGGAACTCGCTAAGTGAAAGCATTATTGTTCCTCAAAGCATGAGTTTGCACCCGTGTGACAGGTCGGTCCAACGGGCTGAACAAAAGCAAGTACCGCATCGCTATCACAGTCCATATGAAGGGATATGACCTTGAGGTAGTTCCCGCTAGTGGCGCCTTTGTGCCAAAGTTCCTGCCTTGAGCGAGAAAAGAAGTGAACCTCTTTGGTTTCTATAGTTTTCTGCAACGCATCAAGATTGGCGTAGCCAAGCATTAGGACGCTCAGTGATTCCTGGTCCTGACAGATCACTGGAACTAGGCCGTTGGCGTCAAAGGAAACAGCGTCGATTTCTAATGACCTCATCTGACCTCCATCCCGGCTTTCGCAAGTTCTGACTTTACCTCTGAAATTTTAATGGCTCCGCTGTGGAAGACGCTGGCAGCAAGTAATGCATCTGCTCCAGCCTGTGCAGCTTCAACAAAATGGGCTATTTCTCCTGCCCCACCGGAAGCAATAATCGGGATTGAGGATTCTGCTAAAACCAGTTCAATAAGTTCCAGGTCAAATCCTGCTTTGGTGCCATCGGCGTCCATGCTATTGATTAGTAGTTCGCCTGCTCCCAGTTGCTGAACCTGAACTACCCACTCCATGGCATCCAGGCCGGTGTCAGTGCGGCCGCCGTGTGAAGTAATCGTGAAGCCCGATTTGGTTTCGCCGCGCTTTACGTCGAGCGATACCACGAGTATTTGATTTCCATGCTCGGAAGAAATCTCACTCAGTAACTGTGGTCTCGAAATTCCCGCTGAGCCAACAGACACTTTGTCAGCTCCCGCTTCAAGCAGTGACGTAACATCGTCAAGGCATCTTATTCCACCGCCAACTGTTAGGGGTATGAACACTTCCTCAGCACAGCGTGTCACTAAGTCTTTAGTTGTTGATCTGTTCTCGGAAGCAGCAGTAACGTCCAAAAATGTGATTTCGTCTGCACCTTGACGGTAATAAGTGGCCGATAACTCAACCGGGTCTCCGGCATCCTTTAGTCCTTGAAACTTGACGCCCTTAACAACACGACCGCTGGCCACATCGAGGCATGGAATGACTCGAATCGCGGGCACTAGATCCTCGCTGCGTGTATTGCAGAGACCAGTATGGCGCGAGCACCGACGGCGTAGAGGTCATCCATTATTTTGTTTGTGTCTGCTGCCGGCACCAAGGCTCGGACCGCGACCCAATCAAGATTTGCTAGCGGAGAGATGGTGGGAGATTCCATCCCGGGAGTGATTTTCGTTGCCGCATCAAGCAGGTTCATTGGGCAGTCATAGTCGATAATCACATACTCCCGAGCAACCAAAACACCTTTCAGCCTCATCAGCAGCGTGCCAGCCTCTGCCGCTTTACCAGGAGCAGCTATCAATCTCGCGGTCGAGGTCAGGATGGTGTCACCGAATATCTGCAGGCCTGCTTTTCTAAGCGTATTTCCTGTCGAGACAACATCAGCTACCGCGTCAGCTACTCCAAGCCGGACCGCCGACTCCACAGCTCCATCCAGTTTCACAATCTCACAGTCCACACCAAGTTTTCCCAAGTAGTTGCTAATCAGGGTTGGGTACGCCGTGGCGAGTCTCTTGCCTTGAAGGTCTGATGGTGTTTTGAAGCCCGCATCAACCGGTCCTGCAAAGCGAAATGTCGATCCACCGAACCCCAAGTCTGCGATTTCATCCGCCGGTGACTCTGAGTCCATCAGAAGATCTAATCCCGTGAGTCCAACATCCAATGAGCCAGATCCGACGTAGGTCGCTATGTCCCGTGGACGCAGATAGAAAAACTCAGTGTCGTTGGCCTCATCAACCAAGTGAAGCTCTTGGCTGTCACGTCTGGTTTGATAGCCGGCTTCTTTCAGCATTTCGATTGCAGCGTCTGAAAGAATTCCCTTGTTTGGTATCGCTACCCTCAGCATTAGAGCACCGCCTCCACAGACTTCAGAGAAATGTTTCTTGAGATCAGAATGAGCTGAATGTAATAAATCAACTGTGATGCTTCCAGGGCAACCTGCTCGTCAGACTCGTGCTCGGCAGCCATCCATAGTTCCGCAGCTTCTTCAACCACTTTTTTTCCAATGGCGTGCACGCCTCCTTCGAGCAGTTTGGATGTGCCAGACAGTTCAGAAGGGTTAGTTTTTATTTCACTGAGTTCGTCAAAGAGTTCTTGGAAGCTTTTCATCCCCCAAGGATACTAAGAAGTTAGTGCTTGCTCTGGCCCAGTCTTGCTGATTCCCGCAACAGGCTGATTTGGAGAGCGCGGTCCGGGTGGTTATAAATAGCCGATCCGGCGACAAACGAGTCAGCACCGAGGCTGGCAAGCTCTCCGATGTTCGTCTCTGTCACGCCACCGTCTACCTGAAGCCTAATTTTGGCTCCAGTTTTCTGAATCATGTCCCTAGCCCTAGCAACCTTTTGGAGGGTGTCCTTGATTAGGGGCTGCCCACCAAAACCAGGTTCGACAGTCATCACCAAAATCATGTCGACTTCACTCATTAGCTCAGAAATCTCAGACAGTTCAGTTCCTGGCTTTATCGCTACAGCTGGTGAAGTTCCCGCAGCTCTTAGCTTTCGCGCAAGCTCGATTGGGTTGTTGGTTGCCTCGACATGAAACGTAACAGATGCGGCACCCGCCTCCGCGTAACCAACAGCCCATTTATCCGGGTTCTCGATCATCAGGTGGACATCCAAAGGAATAGGTGAAACCTCTGCGAGTCTGCTGACAACCGCGGGTCCAATTGTGAGGTTGGGGACGAAGTGGTTATCCATTACGTCAACGTGAGCCATGTCCGCGGTTGCGATTTCTTTGAGTTCAGACTCGAGATTAGCGAAGTCTGCACTGAGGATAGAAGGGTTTATTTGCATTCTAAATCTCTTCTTTCTTTCGTAACATTGCCATGAACATGGCATCAGTCTTATGCAGATGGGGCCATAATTGCACAGTTTTTCTGGCTTCGTTCAGTGCCAAATTCGGAGCGAGCTTTTTCACAACAGGAACCAAGTCCACTAGTTCCAGGTTCTTGTGTCGATCTAGCGCGGCCTGAATCTGTGCATTGGTTTCAATCACAAGTGGTGAGCAGGTGGCGTAAAAAAGGATGCCACCGGGCTTCAGGGACGAAACAGAGGAATCAATCAGTTCTGCCTGCAGCTTGGTGAGCCCTGGAAGTTGTTCAGGCGCCTTTGACCAACGAGACTCTGGCTTGCGCCTTAGTGATCCGAGCCCAGCACAGGGGGCGTCGAGCAAAACCGCTTCAAAGCTATCAGCTGGCGCATCCTGGCCTCTTTTGACTTCCACAACGGACTTGCCGCTGGGCAGCAACGCATTTTGAACCAACTTCGCACGCTTTTTGTTTGGTTCGTAGCAAGTTAGTTGTCCTTCAGGTCCAATCTGTCTTTCAAGCACTGCAGACTTTCCTCCCGGGCCGGAGCACATGTCTAACCACCTGGTGCCCTTGGGTGCTACTGCTGCGAAAGCCAACGCCACCAGCTGTGACCCTTGGTCTTGCACGCGAACTTCACTGTCGCTGAGAACTTCGGTGAGATTTCCTTTGGCTAGAAAACCTCTTGGTGAGGAATCACCTCGCTCTACTCCTTCAGCATCGAGTCGATCCGCCGCTTCGTCCGTAAGTGCGACGAGGTTGACGACAGGTACCTCGTTATTGGCAGCAAGAAGTTCCTCGAGCTGCTCTCCACGGCTGTCTAGATCGAGAGCGGACTTCATTCCTGACACGATCCAGAGCGGGTGTGAATACTTGATAGAAAGCTGTGAAGCTTGATCTTTCCCTTCGCAAAGTGTTGTGACCAACGTGTCGAGACCTGCACGCTCAGCGTTTCTAAGCACTGCGTTAGCAAGACCGGCTGCACTGTTCTCAAAACCTTTTACCAGGTCGACCGATTCATTGATGGCAGCGTGGGTGGGAATCCGCATGCGAAACAGTTGGTGCAGGCCCAATTGAATAGCGGACCGAAGAGTATGAGAGAGAGTTTTTCCTGCGGTGAAGTGGTCAATTATCAAGTCGTACTGCAGTTTCCAACGCAGCACACCGTAGGCCAGCTCCTGCACTAGGCCCTTGTCTGCATCATTCCAGTCTCTCTTTGCCAATTCTTTGGGAAGCAACAGGTTTATGTAGCTTTCCGAGGTGGCTACGCGACCAAGTAGGTCGAGTGCTAATTGCCGTGGACTATCCAAAATGGACCTCCTTATTTTGACCGTTCAGCCAGTCTGGGCCGAGCATTTTGGATTTGCCAGCAGGTTGTACTTCGATAAGCGCAAGTTCGGTTCCACCGCCACATTGAACCAAGACGACTCCCTCTGGTCCTCTGAAGACATCCCCGGCTTGTCTATTGCCTGCGGTCGCCTCCTTTGACACCCGAGTTCGAATCACCTTGATGTCTTTACCATTGGACTGAGTCCATGCTGTGGGCTCAGGATTCATTGCGCGAACCATGCGGTGAATTTCTTCTGCCCTGTCGTTCCAGTCGATTTTTGCATCAGACCTAGTGAGCTTCCCAGCGTGTGTGGTGGGCCCCGCCTGCGCAACAGCAACTTGCGGTCTATTCAGAAGTTCGGAAACCATGTCTGAGGCGATTATTGTGAAGCGCTCTAGCGCCTCACCACTGGTCTCCTCCGGTTCGAACTCAATCTGTTGCTGCGTAATAATGGGGCCAGTGTCCATTCCTCTGTCAAGCTTGAAAATGGTAATGCCGCTCCCACTATTGGTCTTCAGGGAGTGTTGCAATGGCGATGCTCCACGCCACATCGGCAATAGCGAATAATGGATGTTCCACCATTCAATAGCGTTGAGGGCCGACTCTGGAATCATCGCACCAAAAGCAATTACCACTGCCTTTTCAGCCCCGCTGTTGGTTATCTGCTCAACTAAGCTCGCATCCAGCTTGTTTCCTTTGACGACCGGTATCCCCAGTTCTTCAGCCTGCTGGGCAACCGGGGAAGGTGTTAGCACACGATTCCTCCCAACCTGAGCGTCCGGCCTGGTAATGGCAAAAAGGACTTCGTGAGACTTCGATATCCTGGCCAGTGCAGTTGCAGCAACTTCAGGAGTACCAGCAAAAATAATTTTCATGTTCTTCCTATAGTGCCTTGACGTCATCCATGACGACCCTAAGCCCACGCCGTTTGGAATTACCTATTGTCCTGGCGGTCGCACCGATTGCGATGCTCCGGAGCCCCTTGGCGATTTTGGCGCCGTTATTGAAGGAGAAACGAATCAGGGCTGTGCCTTCGGTTAGATCAATTCGGAGTATGTCTGCCCCCATTGGCTTTACAGCGTTCAGCGCGGCTTGCAGAGTTGATTCGGATGCTTCGAGTGTGCAGATGCGTGACGCCGGAGGCAGGTTCAGCTCCTTGGCTTCTCTTAGTGCTTGTTGTGCGAGGGGAATAAGTTGCCCGAGGCTGATCGCCGAGCCCAGGTCGGTTCCGATCCCCGAGAGAATCGCCCTGCCATCTTCTGCCATCAGCTCAACGGTCTCCATCCAGTCCCTAATTGCCAGTTGCTGAGCATCCAGTGCTTGCCTGCTGAGCCAGACATCACAGTCCAAAATTAAAACGGCCGCATAGCCATGCTTGAGCCTGGGAGCTGAGCCGGGGGTTGAAATCACAAGCTGATTTTTGGACTTCAAACCCGTTAGCTTCTTGCCTCCCGACGCCTCAGAGATAAATGCGTTGGGAAAAGCTCTACCGAGTTCCGCTACGGTTCTTGCGCTACCTGTTCTGCCCTTTTTGATATTTCTGGACTGACATGTTCGGCAGCTCGTGAATCCAGTCCTGCAAATACGACACTCGACACTCGAGGCGTCCGGTTGCCACATGTAGCCGCCGCAGTTGCAGCTCAGCTTCTCGCCGCAGCCACCGCAGTAAACCGAAGCTGAGTCACCCTTCCTGGGTAACAACACCAGAACTACCCCGTCAGTTAGGTGCTCCTTCACTAGTTGAAAAGCCGACTGATCCATGCGGAGCCCTGGTTCAGTAAAAGAGATTCGAATTGGCTTAGCGTTGATTTTGTGACTAGAAAGAAAGCCGATTCCCACCAACCGCTCAATCTCAACGGACCGGTAAGGGGCGGAGAATAGAAGCTGAACGCCTTCGGTGGCTCGCATTAGACAAAGCTCTCTGGCGTGGGTAAAGGGTGACCCTTGGTCTCTAAGGCTGTCGTCTAAATCATCGTGCAGTGCAACCAGGCCCAGGTTTTGAGTTGGCGCGAAGATGGCAGAGCGTGTTCCTACAACTATGACCCTTGCTGAGTCCTTTATCTGATGGAACTTTTGATAACGTGTAGACCGCTTTGCACCGGGCTTTAGAACAACGGTTGCCTCCAAAAACCCAAGGGCATCCAGGGAGCTCTCTAGGCACTCAATGTCGGCGCGTTCTGGAACAATCAAAATTGAAGAATTTCCGGCGCGGAACTGCTCCATCGCAGCCGATACCATCAGCACTGCCCAGTCTGGCTGGCTGGCCCCAGCTAGCTGGATAGATCTTGCTGATGAAAGTACTGCAGATTTTGCAGTCAGTGGTGGGGAGATGTTGATTGGTGTGGGTTCGCTAGCAGCCGGGTTTATTGCTATCGGATCTAACTTCTCGATTTTTGGCATGTGGTCGGGTATCGCGAGGGCAAGCAGTTCCCCGAGTGCAACACATTGGCGGTCGGCTATCTGCCTCAGGAACTTGGCGAGCGAAGCCGGCAACACGACGCTAGAGTCAGACACGCTTTCCAAAGCAGTCGTTGCAAATTCACTTTTCTCAAGGAGCTCTGTTACGAACCCGACTTGAGCTTTTTTGGTTCGGCCCAAAGGAAAGATGACTTCTTGACCAACAGCGATTGAGTCGGCCATCTGTTCAGGAACGATGTAATCGAATGATCGGTCAAGTTGAATTAGCGGCGACTTTGCAACCACAGCGGCAAAGCGAGTCACCTATTTTCCTGCGGCTTCCCTAAGTGCGTCGACCCGGTCAAGGTTTTCCCACGTAAATTCGGGCAACTCTCTCCCAAAGTGTCCGTAGCTGGCCGTCTTTGCATAGATGGGTCTTTTTAGCTTGAGTTCCTCGATAATTGCTGCCGGCCGAAGATCAAAGACGCTCAAAATAGCTTCCTGAATCGTTTTTTGGTCTACCTTTTCCGTATCGAAGGTTTCGACGTGAAGGGACACTGGATTTGCCATGCTGATTGCATACGCAACCTGTATTTCGGCCCTGTCAGCAAGACCAGCGGCGACCAAGTTTTTGGCCACCCACCTCATGGCGTAGGCGGCAGATCTGTCTACCTTCGAGGGGTCTTTGCCACTGAAAGCGCCTCCGCCGTGTCTAGCACTTCCTCCGTATGTGTCGACGATGATCTTTCGACCAGTCAGGCCTGCGTCACCCTGTGGACCTCCGATTACAAATCGCCCGGTCGGATTGATAATGAACTGCGTGTCTCCTGAGTCCAAGTCACTGGTAGCAAGCACGGGTTTGATAACACGCTCCAGAACCAATGCCGCAAGATCATCCTGTTTAACGTCTGGGTGATGCTGAGTTGACAGAAGTACGGTTTGAACCGCGACCGGAGTAGCTCCGTCATAGGCAATCGAAACCTGAGCTTTGCCATCGGGCCTAAGTATCGGTGTGTCCAATTCTCGACGGACGGCTGCAAGCCTTTCTGTGAGCTTGTGCGCAAGTGAAATAGGTGCCGGCATGTAATTCTTGGTTTCATTCGAGGCATACCCGAACATCATCCCTTGATCGCCCGCTCCGATTTGAGCTCTGCCACCTTTGGATCTGGTTTCCAGAGAGTCATTAACTCCTTGGGCGATATCAGGTGACTGCCCGCCAATAGAGACAGACACACCACAGGACTCACCGTCGAATCCGATGTTGGACGAGTTGTAGCCAATCTCAAGAAGTTTTTGCCGCACCAGCTGGGGGATTTCGGCATAGCCGGTGGTAGTCACCTCGCCGGCAACGTGCACCAGACCGGTTGTAACAAGGGTCTCTACCGCGACTCTTGCCTCGGGGTCCTGCTCGAGGAGTGCGTCGAGAATGGTGTCGGAAATCTGGTCACAGATCTTGTCCGGATGTCCTTCGGTAACTGATTCAGATGTAAAAGTTCGTAGCGTCATAGACCCAGTCTAGTTAGGAGCTGGACATGGTTGCACCGAGCTCAGCGACCAGCCACTTTGCTATTTCCTGCTTGCTGCCAGATTTCTCAGATGAACCGCTCTTGGTGACCAGGTGAACCGCGGAATCCTTTGCGCCCAATGCACTTACTGTGTTGCCAACTACCGCATCCACGCCCTTTGCCCACATCTTCTCAGTTGCAACATGAGTTAGGTCGGAACCGTTTTCCGCAAGAGCGAAGCCAACGCAAAAGGTGCTCTCATGGTTGGCGGCATACCCGGCAAGTAAATCCTTTGTCGGTGTCATTTCGAGGCTTAGTGGACTCCCCCGATGCAGCTTTCCCTGATGGGGGGCCTTGAGCTCGAAGTCTGAGACTGCTGCTGCCATAACCAAGATGTCCGCTTCTTGGTCCATTGCCAATTCAAGCTCCGAGACGCTACTGGCCTCGATGACGTTTATGCCGGCTGGAAGTTCTCTCTCAATATTGCAGGCAACCAGCGTCACAGTGGCCCCCTGGTTTCTGAATGCCACGGCAAGTTCTATCCCCATGCGCCCCGATGATGAGTTTCCTATGTAGCGGACCTCATCGATCGGCTCTCTGGTGCCACCCGCGGTAACGACAACCGACTTACCGGCAAAGCTCCGCGAACCGGTGATTGCAAAATCAATTATTTCCTGGGTTTCAGGCAAGCGACCCGGGCCGCTGTCCCCGCCGGTTAAGCGCCCGCTGGCTGGTTCCATCACCCTGATGCCTCGAGATTCCAAAATCGCAACATTTGCTTTTGTTGCAGGATTGAGCCACATTTCGGTGTGCATCGCGGGACAAACGACGACCGGTGCGGTGCTGGCCAGAATCGCGTTCATCAGAAGATCGTCGGCTATGCCATTTGCGAGTTTTGCAAGGAAGTTAGCGGTAGCTGGTGCAACAAGCACAAGCTCTGCATCTTGGCCTAGCTTGACGTGACGCACCTCTTGGACATCTTCGTAAAGCTCTGCGCCTATTGGGTTGCCAGATAGAGCTTCCAGTGTGGATTTGCCAATGAATTCGAGGGCATTCTTGGTTGGCAAAACCTGGACGTTATGTCCAGATTCAGCTAGTGCACGCACTAAGTTGGCAGCCTTATAGGCTGCTATTCCACCGGTGATGCCTAGCAGAATGCGCAACGGAACCTACTGGTTTGGCTTTTTTTCCAACTTGCCCGCGTGAATTTCCTTCAGGGCAATGCTGAGTGGCTTGTCATCGATGCTTGAGTCGACCAGTGGGCCAACGTAGTTGAACAGTGAACCTTCGTGAAGTGCGCTGTAGTACTCGTTGATCTGCCTTGCACGCTTTGATGCGAAGATTACAAGCTCGTAGTTCGAGTCAACCTTTTCGAGAAGCTCGTCGATAGGAGGGGACACAATTCCTTCTAGGTGTGCAGTGCTCTCGTTCATGTCTCTCTTCCTTGATCTGTTGCGATCCTAATAATCTCGAGCCCAGTTTGGGCTAAGTCGTCATTTGTGACTCGAAAATCAAATTCGTGGGCCGCAGCCAACTCGGCTTTAGCGGTCTCCAGTCTAGTTTGTATTTCGGCATCTGTCTCGGTTTCTCTGTTTCGAAGCCTAGTTTCAAGTATTTCCCAAGAGGGTGGCTCCACAAAAATCGAAATTGCTTGAGGTAGGCGTTGCTTTACTTGGCGGGCTCCCTGCAGATCTATCTCCAGTAGCAGATGTTGGTCATTGGCTTCGGCACGGGTGAGCTCATTCAACGGAGTGCCGTAGTAGTGCTCGCCGTGCACAACTGCCCACTCAAGCATCTGGCTGCCGGCAATCAGTGCCTCGAAGTCAGACTTGGTAACGAATTGGTAGTGAACTCCGTCAACTTCTGTTGGTCGTGGCGGTCTTGTAGTCGCCGAAACAGACAGCATGAAGCGCCTGTCATGTTCCACCAGCCACTTCACCAGGGTGCCCTTGCCGACACCGGCGGGACCCGCAAGAACAATCAGGCTCATATCAACAACTTAGCTCTGTCTATGAGGTTTGCCATCGCTTGAGGTCCCTGGCTGGTAAGCCCTCTAGACATATTTGGGATTACGTTGATGGCACTCTCACCGAATAGCGCTTTCAAATCTTCCAAATCCGCCCCCTGGGCCCCAAAGCCCGGGGCAAGAATTGGAACAGCTATGTCTTTTGTCATGATGGTTTCTAATCCGAAGTCGCTGAGTGACTGAGTCGCGCCGATAACCACACCGAAGTCATTATGTCCTTTTTCCACAGCAGTGCGCAGCACTCCCATGGCAACTGACTCACCTCTAATTTCAGCCGCCTGAACGCTGCTGGCTTCACTATTCGAAGTGGCGGAAAGCATGAATATGCCACCGGAAACATCCCTGGCATGGTCGAGCATTTCAAAGACAGATTCCGCCCCCAGGTAGGGGCTCACTGTGAGCGCATTTACCCGCAGCGGTGAATCATCCCCAAACCAGGCCTGCGCATAACCCAACATCGTTGTGCCGATATCACCGCGTTTGGCATCCGCGATAACCAATAGATCTAAATCGCGCGCTGCCTGCAAGACTTCCTCTAGCGCCAGGTAACCTGCCGAGCCGAATCGCTCAAAGAATGCCACCTGTGGCTTGATAATTCCAACGCGTGAGTCAGCAGCATCAATACATCTGAGACCAAAATCTTTGGCACCGACGGCGCTGTCAGGAAGTCCCCAATTATTTAGCTCAACTTCACTGGGGTCGATACCGAGACAGAGCGGTCCGAATTCTTCCTTCTTTTGCGAAAGCAGCTCTCCAAAGCTAATCAAGTTATCAACTCACTTCGCTCTTTTGCATATTCCTGCAGTGGCTTGACGCTGAAGGGGCCTTCTCTAACCACTTCGAATGAGCCAATTGCCGCGCTCAGCTGGGCAACGGTTGTGAATATAGGTTTGTCAGCTGCGGTAGTTGCCGCACGAATTTCATAACCATCGACACGGGCATCCGCACCGGATGGAGTATTCACCACAACGTCCACTTGCCCGTTGGTGATCATGTCAACAATGGAGGTCTCACCGGTTTTTGCCTGCGAGTGCTTGATAACCGATTCGGCCTTGATGCCGTGACGAGCAAGCATTGTTGCGGTGCCCTCGGTTGCGAGAATGCGATAGCCAAGCTGATCCAGTCTTCTAACCGGCAATAGCAGCTGCGGCTTGTCTCTATCTGCAACTGAAACAAACACCGTTCCCGAAACTGGAAGGGCAGAGCCAGAGCCAGCCTGCGACTTGGCAAAAGCGGTTGGGAAGTCCTTGTCAATCCCCATTACTTCACCCGTCGAACGCATTTCTGGACCAAGAAGTGAATCCACAAAGCGCCCGTCAGCGGTAGCGAACCTCTTGAATGGCAGCACAGCTTCCTTCACTGAAATCGGAGTTCCCGGCGGCAAATGCCTGCCGTCTAGCTCGGGAAGGCTTCCTTCACGCACAAGTTCAGCAATGGTCGCACCAACCATCACCCTCGCGGACGCCTTAGCCAACGTGATTCCAAGTGCCTTTGAAACAAACGGTACGGTCCGACTGGCGCGAGGATTGGCCTCCAGGACGTAAAGCACATCTGAAGCCAAAGCAAACTGCACATTAAGCAGCCCAACAACATTCAAGCCTTTGGCGATGACCTCGGTGGCTGCAGCCACCCTATTTATCTGATTTTGGCTAAGTGTTATCGGTGGCAAGGTGCAGCTGGAGTCACCTGAGTGAATGCCTGCCTCTTCGATGTGTTCCATGACTCCACCGATAAACAGCTGGTGCCCGTCGTAGATGGCATCAACATCGATTTCGATTGCGTCATCGAGGAAGCGATCGACCAAGAGTGGATGCTTGGAATCGACCAGTGCGTGGTCGGCGATTCTGTCGAAGTACCCGCGCAGGGATTCGTGATCGTAAACAATCTCCATGCCTCGGCCTCCGAGCACAAAGCTAGGCCTGACCAGCACGGGGAATCCGATTCGTTCCGCCACGCTAGCCGCCTCCGAATAGTTGGTTGCAACTCCGTTTGCTGGTGCGAGCAAGTTCCCACCATCCAGAATCTGCTGGAACTGACCTCGCTCTTCGGCGCGGTCTATGTTTTCAGGACTTGTTCCAAGAATTGTTATGCCTGCTTTTTCAAGTCCTTCGGCAAGACCAAGTGCTGTCTGGCCGCCGAGCTGAACCAGCACACCCAAAAGTTCACCAGATTGTGCTTCTGCATGAATAACCTCTAATACATCCTCGAGGGTAAGGGGTTCGAAATAGAGCCTGTCAGCCGTGTCATAGTCGGTAGAGACGGTCTCCGGGTTGCAGTTGATCATGATTGTTTCAATGCCGATGTCGCGAAGTGCAAAGGTCGCGTGAACGCAGCTGTAGTCAAATTCAACACCTTGGCCAATTCGGTTTGGACCACTGCCGAGAATCACAACCTTCTTACGGTCAGACGGCTTAACTTCGGTGAACTGTTCATAGGAGCCGTAGTGATACGGAGTCTCAGCAGGGAATTCACCGGCGCAGGTGTCAACAGTCTTGAATACCGGCCTGAGGTTTAGTTCATGGCGCAGCTCGGTGATTTCGATCTCAGATGTGCCGCGCAAGTCTGCGAGCTGAGTGTCCGAAAACCCGTGTTCCTTGGCCCTCTTGAGTTCATCGAAGCCGACAGCTTCGAGGTCTCTAAACCACTCAGCGACTTCGTTTATTAGCACTATCTGATCAATGAACCAGGGGTCAATCCTGGTTATTTCGTAGATACGGTCTGCACTGGCCCCCGACCAGAGCGCTTGTTGAACCTGGCTAATTCTCGACTCGGTCGCGGTCGCCATGAGCGTCAAAAGCTCGCCTACCGGCTTCTTGGTTCCCGGCCATGAGAAGGAGCTCCCCCGCTTTTCTAATGAGCGAAGTGCCTTTTGCAGGGCCTGGGAGAAGGTTCTACCGATTGCCATCGCTTCCCCAACGCTTTTCATGGTCGTGGTGAGGGTGGGATCGGCAGCAGGGAACTTTTCAAACGCAAACCTTGGCACCTTGACCACGATGTAGTCGAGGCTTGGTTCAAAGGATGCAGGTGTCACAGAGGTAATGTCGTTAGGTATTTCATCGAGTGTGTACCCAATGGCTAGCTTCGCCGCGATTTTGGCAATTGGGAATCCGGTTGCTTTTGAAGCTAGCGCTGAGGACCTGCTAACGCGAGGGTTCATCTCGATAACGATTACCCTGCCATCGACTGGGTCAACGGCGAACTGAATGTTGCATCCGCCAGTGTCGACACCAACGTCACGTATGATTTGAATCGAAATGTCGCGCAGGTTCTGATACTCACGGTCGGTGAGCGTGAGCGCAGGGGCGACTGTTATTGAATCACCGGTGTGTACTCCAACCGGGTCAAAATTCTCGATAGAGCAAACGACAACAGTGTTGTCGTTCTTGTCACGCATCAGCTCTAACTCGTATTCCTTCCAACCCAGAATTGATTCCTCTAGTAACACCTCAGTGGTCGGCGAAGCCTGCAGTCCAGCCTCTGCAATTCGACGAAGGTCTTGTTCGTTGTATGCAAAGCCGGAGCCCAAGCCACCCATTGTGAACGAGGGCCTCACGACCATTGGGTATCCAATTTGCTCAGCTATCTCAATGACTTCATCCATGTTGTGTGCGACTGCGGAATTAGCAACACCAGCCCCTGCCTTCAGCACAAGCTGCTTGAACTCAAGCCTGTCTTCTCCGGCTCTAATGGCATCAACATTTGCACCAATGAGCTCGACTCCAAAACGCTCGAGTGACCCTCGTTCGTAAAGTGCCATCGCAGCATTCAATGCCGTTTGACCACCCAGGGTCGGCAGAATTGCATCCGGCTTCTCTTTTTCGATGATTGCCTCGATCACCTCGGGGGTAATCGGTTCGATGTAGGTAGCGTCGGCAAAGTCTGGGTCGGTCATGATCGTTGCTGGATTTGAATTGACCAGAATTACCCGAATGCCTTCTTCTTGCAGTACTCGGCAAGCTTGCGTGCCGGAGTAATCAAACTCGCAAGCCTGACCAATCACGATCGGGCCGGAACCGATAACCAGTACCGACTTGATGTCTGTGCGCTTGGGCATTACTTGCTCTCCTGAATTGCGTCGAGAAACTTGTCAAAAAGATAATGACTATCGTGTGGACCAGCGGCCGCCTCGGGGTGATATTGAACGCTAAAGGCAGGGATGTCTTCACACTCAAGGCCTTCAACGACCTGGTCGTTCAAACCACGGTGAGATACGCTAACCCGGCCAAAACCAGCAGGAGACTCGGCACTGTCTGCTTCGAGATCAACCGCAAAACCGTGATTATGGGCAGTCACTTCTACGGTGTTTTTGCCAACGTTTAGCACCGGCTGATTAATGCCTCGATGCCCAAACTTCAATTTATAAGTTTCAAAACCGAGAGCTCTTCCGAGCAATTGGTTCCCAAAGCAAATGCCGAAGAATGGCTTCTTAGTTCCCAGTAACTCTCTTAGCATCGCAACCTGATGTTCACTTGCTTCTGGGTCACCTGGGCCATTAGAGAAAAAGTAGCCGTCCGGCTTTGTGGCGAGAATCTCTTCAGCAGAAGAATCGGCTGGAAAGACTTCAATTTCGAGTCCACGACCGTTTAGGTGCTCCAAGGTCGAACGCTTGATACCAAGGTCCAAAACTGCGATGCGGCCTTTACTTTGTCCTGTTACTGGGATGGTGTAGCGGGACTCGGTGGTGACCGTTGAAGACAGCGACTGACCCGCCATTTGGCTAGAAGCCCTCACAATCTCAAGCATCTCTGCCGCAGTGGGTATCTCAGGTCCGGAGAAAATGCCAGCCCTCATTGAACCGAGGCTTCTGATGTGGAGTGTTAGCGCTCTGGTGTCCAGGTTTGAAATGCCGACAACCCCCTGCTCAGTTAGCAGCTCCGCCAACGGCTTTTCACTTCGGAAATTGCTTGCGATTCTTGATGGCTCTTTGACCACGTAGCCAGCAACCCAGACTCTGTCTGATTCCGCGTCGGCCTGGTTGGTCCCTACGATGCCGATGTGGGGGAAGGTTTGAATAACAATCTGACCTGAATAGGAGGGGTCGGTGAGGGTTTCTTGGTAGCCGGTCATTCCCGTTGAAAAGACTAGTTCGCCTAGAGTTTGACCTGCAGATCCAAACTGTTGACCGTTAAATATTGTGCCGTCTTCCAGGACCAGGTGTGCTTTATTCAAATCTAACTCCAAGCGTTGTAGTAATCGTATCAATGGCCAGCTGGTGGCTTTCCTTGCTTGAGAACCTGAGCTGGGTGATCAGTTGCACGTCAGAGTGCACCCAGTGGATACTCACTAGACCATCGGCCTCAACGCCTTTATCAATGGTCGCGGTACTTGTTGAAATATTTTGCAGAGAGGCGGCTTCGATGGTGAAGCCTTCCTCACCGGTTCGCTCAACAGCCAAGCCCGACTCACTCACAGACGGTCGCGCCTTACCTCTAGGCCCAAGCCCTCTTGCCCACACCCTGACAAGCGGTGAGTCGGCATACACAGTGCTGACATACAAGCACTCGGGCAATGGCTCACCTGGCTGAAGTGCTGCGAGCGAACCTATTTGAAGCTCCTGGCTTCGGCGTCTTCTTTTCACTGAAAGGTAGGCAATCAACGCCACCGTTGGAACAATCAGTAACGCAATGAATGCGATTAGTTCCCTAGTCATTGAACTCCTCCAGAACCTGGTCAAACATTGTGAAGTATCCATCTCTCATTGTGTGCTGCACCCGGCCCTTTAGTGTGAGCGGGAAATAGGGTGAATTCGATGACTTAGACACCGAAGGCTCATTGCCTTGGAGGTGTTCGTCGGGGTTGAAAAGGGTCATGTTCGCTCTTTCGCCGACTTTAATGGCCCCGTAGTTTTGAAGCCCGAGCATTTTGGCGGCGTTTGTGCTGATGATTTTTTCAAACAGTTCCCAATCGCCGGCGCCCGAAGCAACCAGGACTTGGTGCAAAACACTTGCCGCGCTTTCAAGTCCGATCATTCCGAAGGCAGCATTTTCCCATTCGCAATCCTTTTTCTCGGCTGAATGAGGAGCGTGGTCCGTGCCGAGCATGTCGATGGTGCCATCTAGTAGCCCTTCAAGAAGTGCAGCGGCATCTCCTTCTGTCCTGAGTGGCGGGTTTACTTTGTAGACAGGGTCATAGCCTCTGACAAGCTCCTGGTTAAGCAGTAGATGGTGGGGGGTAACTTCAGCGGTAATACGTGCCCCCTGTTTTTTAGCCCAACGAATTATCTCTACTCCCCCGCCGGTTGTGACGTGACAGACATGGAGACGACTTCCAGTTTCGAGGGCCAATTCGGCATCTCTTTTTATGATTGATTCCTCTGCAACGGTTGGCCAGCCCGTGAGCCCCAGTTCGACAGACAGTGCCCCATCATTCATCTGGGATCCAACTGTCTTTGTTGGGTCTTGGGCGTGCTGAGCAATTACACCGTCGAACGGCAGGACCTTTTCTAGGGCTTCCTTCATCAGATCATCGTCGAAAACGCACAGGCCATCGTCGCTAAATACCCTCACCTGCGCATTGGAATTGTGCATGCCAGCTAGGTCTGAGAGTTGACTACCTCCCAAGCCTTTCGTCACGGCTCCTATGGGCTGGACGAATGCATACCTTGATGCTTCACCCAGTGCCATGACTTCCTCCACGATCGCAGCTGTGTCGGCAACAGGGTTGGTATTGGCCATAGCAGTCACTGCAACGTAACCACCTTTGGCTGCGGTGCGGGTGCCACTCATTACTGTCTCGCTGGACTCGAATCCAGGTTGGCGAAGATGGGTATGGGGGTCTACGAATCCAGCCAGGGCAACTAGGCCGCTGCAATCGATACCTTTTTCCGAGATCGATCCAATCTCGGCGATGGCACCATTCTCCGTCCGAATGTCCACTCGCTTGCCATTCGAGATCATGACGTTCTTTAGTGTGATTGCCATCAGCTTTGTCCTCCTAGCAGGTGGTGAAGGACTGCCATTCTGACGGCCAGTCCATTCTGAACCTGATCCAAGACCCTTGACCTAGGGTCGTCTGCTGCAGAGTTAGAAATTTCCAGGCCTCTGTTCATTGGTCCGGGATGCATGATCGCGCATTCAGATTTCAGTTGCCTCAGGCGCTCTTCGTTCAAAGACCAGTCCGACTGATAGTCGGACGTTGAGAATGCAAGGTCTGCTTGCATTCTTTCTTTTTGAACCCTGAGCATCATGACCACATCGGGTTGCTCCGACAAAGCTTCGTCAAAGCTGTCGTAGATTTCAACACCCATCTGGTCGAAGCCTTGTGGGACAAGCTGTCGTGGCCCAGTTGCAATGACCTTAGCCCCAAGCAGGTTTAACAATAGAAAGTTACTTCTGGCAACCCTTGAGTGATAAAGGTCCCCAACAATCAGCACCTTGATGCCTTTGAAGTCAAAACCTGAGCCAAAAACACGGCTTATAGTCAGGGCATCTAGCAGAGCCTGCGTGGGGTGTTCGTGCCTACCATCCCCAGCGTTTATGACACTTGAAGAAATCCAGTTGCGAGTCGCCATCGCATGAGCAGCGCCGGACATGGGGTGCCGAAGGACAATCGCGTCTGCCCCAAGGGCCTCTAAGGTTTGGGCAGTGTCCCTAAGGGACTCACCCTTGGAGGCGCTAGAGACTTCGGAGCTGACATTGATAACGTCAGCGCCAAGGCGCTTTGCGGAAATCTCAAAACTAATTCTGGTTCTGGTGGAGTTCTCATAGAACAGGTTAACGACTGTCTTGCCGCGTAATGTTGGAAGAGTCTTTAGTGCTCGTCGGTTCACAGCCGACATTTCGTTGGCACTTGCCAGTAGGGAGGTAGCTTCCAGCTGGGAGAGGTCACGGATCGAGAGCAGGTGTTTCAAGATTCGATCACAACCTCATCCACGCCGTCTGGTTCCGTTAGATGGACGAATACTCGCTCTTGAATGGACGTTGGCAAGTTCTTTCCGACAAAATCTGGCCTAATCGGTAGCTGTCTATGGCCCCTATCAACCAAAACCGCTAGCTTGACCTGCCTTGGCCTACCGATGCTCACTATTGCATCCAGGGCAGCCCTGACGGTGCGGCCGGAAAACAGCACATCATCAACGATCACCACGACCTTGTCATCAATTCCATCGGTGGGAATGCTGCTAGGGCTAACGGCTCTTTGCTGAGTTGCCAAATCATCACGGAAAAGCGTTATGTCCAAGATTCCAAACACGACAGATTCACCTGCGGATATTTCGGATAAGTGGCCGGCAAGGCGCTTGGCTAAGTCGACGCCCCTGGTTGGTATCCCGAGAATAACTAGATTTTCCAGACCTGAATTGGCTTCTACGATTTCGTGAGCGATGCGTTTTAGCGCTCTGTCGATATCGGATGCGATGAGTACGCTTCGCTTAGTCATCATTCACTCCTTCTTCGCCTCTCAGGACGGATTTAAAGGACTAATTGAGTCAAATTCTAGCAGGTGCTAGAGAGCCTTTGTGCCCCTAGCAAGCTTTGCAAGGACGCCATTTACAAACTTTGGTGAATCGTCTGTCGAATACTCTGCTGCAAGGGCGACGTATTCCGCTATTGCAACCTCGTTTGGGACATCTGCATTGTGGAGAATTTCCCATGCTCCCAGACGAAGTATTGAGCGGTCCACATTTGGCATTCGCTCCAAGGACCAGCCGTCAGCCAGAAGCCTTAGCTCACTGTCTATCTGGAGCAAGTTTGCAGTAACACCATCCACCAAAGTCTCGGCGTAGTCAAAGATTGCATCTTGATTCTGACGATCTGAAACGCCGCTGGCGGTGTCTGCCAAAAGCTGTTTGGCGTCGAGCTTTCGTATCTCCGAAGCATAGAGGGCGTCAAGCGCTCGTTTTCTTGACTTTGTGCGGGCGCTCAACTATTCGCTCACGCGGCCGAGGTACTCGCCGGTTCTGGTGTCAACCTTGACCTTTGTGTTGTTCTCGATAAACAGTGGAACCTGAATCTGGTAGCCGGTCTCCAGCGTCGCCGGCTTCGTACCACCTGAGGATCTATCTCCCTGAAGCCCTGGCTCAGTGTAGGTAATTTCTAGCACCACCGAAGGAGGTAGTTCTACATATAGAGCTGAACCTTCATGAAGTGCAACAGTTGCGTTTTGGTTTTCGAGGATAAAGTTTGCAACGTCTCCAACAGTTTCGGTTGGGACAATCAGTTGCTCATAGTTTGTAGTGTCCATGAACACGAAGCCTGAGCCATCGTTATAGAGATACTGCATGTCGCGACGATCAACATTTGCGGTTTCAATCTTTGCACCTGCGTTAAAGGTCTTGTCTACGACCTTGCCAGATAGCACATTGCGCATTTTGGTTCTAACGAAAGCTGGGCCCTTGCCTGGCTTGACGTGTTGGAATTCAATTACAGACCACAACTGCCCTTCGATCTGAAGAACCATTCCGTTTTTAAGATCGTTCGAGGTTGCCATTATTTCTCCTTAGTGACTTGCAAATTCTAGTGGCGGGCCAGTTGCTCAAGAGCCAAAAGGTAACTATCGACACCAAATCCTGCGATTACTCCAGTAGCTACGCCGGAAATAACGCTGTTATGCCTGAAGGTCTCACGGGAGTGCGGATTAGTTAGATGGACTTCAATTAGCGCCAGTCCAGAAGAGGTCAGCACAGCACAAGCATCCCTCAGCGCGTAGCTGTAGTGGGTGAAAGCCGCTGGGTTGAGAATCACACTCGCTTTTTCTGCGAAAGCCTCATGAAGCCACTGAATCAGCTGGTCCTCACTGTTGGTTTGCAGGCAGGTGACTTCGGCTCCCAATGCCTCGGCTCTAGCCGACAGCACACCCGTGATTTCATCGAGCGAAAGGCTTCCGTATATCTCAGGTTCCCTTGCGCCCAGCAAATTGAGGTTCGGTCCGTTCAGGACGTAAATTTTTGACATGGGCTAACGCTATTCCACAATCGCCTGAAAAGCTGTAAATACCAATTCTGGCGTGGGGGCATTCAGAATCGCAGGCTTACCAATCTGATCGAGCACCACGAATCTAAGTGAACCTGCCCTGGCTTTCTTATCGCGCTGCATCGTGTCTAGAAGTTGCGGCCATTTCTCGGCGTTGTATGTTGTCGGCAGGCCGAGGGACTTCATGACTGAGCGGTGCCTGTTGACATCTTCTTCAGACAACTTCCCGGAAAGCATTGATAGCTCAGCAGCGAACACCATCCCTATCGCAATTGCTGCACCGTGTCGCCACTTATACCTCTCGGCGTGCTCAATAGCGTGGCCCAGGGTGTGTCCGTAATTAAGAAACTCTCTTTCACCAGATTCCTTCAGGTCCCTGGTGGTCACACCGTCCTTGATTGCAACGGATCTACGAATTAGTTCCTCGAAAACATCGGATGTTGGATCAGTCGCCAACGAGTCCGACTCGATTGTTTCAAGTATCCATGGGTCTGCAATTAGGCCGTACTTCACAACCTCGGCCATTCCAGCCAGCAGTTCATTTCGGGGAAGCGATACTAAAGTATCGAGATCGATGATCACGCTGTGGGGCAGGTGAAATGCGCCGACCAGGTTTTTTCCTTCAGCGGTGTTGACGCCTGTTTTACCGCCAATCGCGGCATCCACCATGCCCAGCAGTGTGGTTGGAATCAGGACACACCTAATGCCCCTCAGCCAAGTGGCGGCCACGAAGCCAGCGAGATCGGTTGTCGAGCCGCCCCCCAAACCAATTACAGCATCATTCCTGTGGAAATCACCCTGACCCATTATTTGCCAGCAGAAAGCAGCCACCTCAATGCGCTTAGCGTCTTCCGCCGCAGGTACTTCTGCTATGTAGGTCTGAAACCCGCTTACCTTCAACTGCTCAGACAGCGCTTCGGCGGTAGCAGCCAAGGGCTGCGGATATACAATCAACGTCTTCTTCACGCCATGCAAGGAGTCTGGAATGTCGTTCAGAAGTGCTCGGCCAATGGTGATTTCCGTCATAGCTTTGCGACTTCCTTTTCTAGTTGTTCCATCACAGCACTTACCGGCAGATCCGCTGTGTTGATTGTTGCGCTTGCAACCTCTTGATAGAGGGCAAGTCTTGAATCATATAAACGGCCCCAGTTAGCCGGGTCGTTTCTCAACAGTGGACGCTTTGAAGTATTGAGCGTCCTCAGGACATATTCCATGTTTGTGTCAAGAAAAACCGTGTGGTGTGCTTTGAGTAATTCTCGGTTCAGTTCCGATAGAACTGCACCTCCTCCGGTTGCCACTATTCCCCCAGCTTCAATTGCCTCAGCGAGGCTTGCCTCTTCTAGGTTTCTGAAATGCTGCTCTCCATATTTCTCAAAAAGGGTAGAAATTGAACCGTGTCGCTTAGTTATCAGACTGTCAGTGTCAGTGAAAGTCAAGTAAGACTTCTTAGCGAGTCTTTTTCCAAAGGTTGTCTTGCCGACGCCCATCGGGCCAACCAAAATGAGCGTCTTCCCCATCAGTCTCGAACTATTCTCGAATGCAGGTTTGGTGGAATGTTGTCCAGGTAGCTCTGCATGTTCCTCTTTACCTCGCTAACAGAGTCACCGCCGAATTTCTCGATAACAGAGTTTGCGATAACTAGGGCAACCATCGCCTCAACCACAACACCCGACGCAGGGACTGCACAAACATCGCTGCGCTGGTGATGAGCGGTTGTTGCTTCACCGGATTCAGTATCGATGGTTTGCAAGGCCCTCGGCACAGTGCTGATTGGCTTCATGCCGGCCCTCACGCGAACCACTTCTCCATTGGTCATGCCGCCCTCGATGCCGCCTGCCCTATCCGTGAGACGCTCTGCTCCATTATCACCCTTGATAATTTCGTCGTGAGCTAGTGAGCCACGCCTTCTTGTTGTCTCTAGTCCGTCACCAATCTCAACTGATTTCATGGCCTGAATACCCATGACCGCAGCTGCAAGCTGTGAGTCGAGTCTTCTATCTGAATGGACGTAGCTTCCGAGCCCAGGAGGGCAACCGTAAACCAGAGTTTCACAAACACCGCCAACGGTGTCACCCGATGCGTGGCATTGATCGATTTCTGCAACCATGGCATCCGAAGTTGCCTTGTCGAAACAACGTAACGGATCTTGGTCGAGCGCATCAACATCCTTTGGCCCTGGCAGTGCTTCTGACACGCCAACAACCTGGCCTATCGCCACGGTGTGTGTCACAAGATGAATGCCCAGTTCGGATAGAAACTTCTGTGCGACGGCGCCGAGAGCAACTCTGGTAGCAGTTTCTCTGGCACTGGCGCGCTCCAAGACTGGGCGCGCCTCATCGAAACCATATTTCTGCATGCCGGTGAAATCTGCATGCCCAGGCCTCGGCCTGGTAAGTGGTGCCCCTCTTGCACCAGTTAGTTCTGAAGCTTCGACTGGAGCGGCTGACATGACCGTTTCCCACTTGGGCCATTCGGTATTTGCGATTCGAATGGCTATTGGCCCCCCTTGAGAGAGTCCAAATCGGATACCGGAAGATAACGTAATTAGGTCCTGCTCGAACTTCATCCTGGCACCACGGCCGTAACCAAGTCTGCGACGCTGCAGTGCTTGCTGGATGTCTTCCTCAAGGATTGTTACGCCAGCAGGAAGCCCTTCTAGGACTCCAATAAGTTCCGGGCCGTGCGATTCGCCAGCAGTTATCCATCTAAGCATCTGTCTATTTTGCCATGTTTAGTGCGGCCCTTGTTACCTCAAGCATCTTTGACTCATGCTCCAATGGTTGCTGGGGTTCATTTCCAGCAAAAATTCTCTGTTGCATTAGGGCTTGCCAGATCAACATCTCAATGCCTGGAATTCGCCCACCCGCAAATTCCAGGTTGGAACTATCTGCATTTACGTAACTAATGTCCAGCAATGTTCCCGAAAAAACTTTGTCCACTGGCACTAGGTCCTCTAGGACGGCGCCCGGCAAAGTGCTCACAACCAAATCAGCGCTTAACGCCCTTTCAAGGGCAACGTTTTCAACTCCGAACTCTGTTGCCAGGTCCGATGACTTGGCTGGGTTGCGACCCCAAATTGCGGTGCGACTTGACTCAAAGGCGACCAGGGCTGAGCGAGCCGATGCACCTGTTCCAAGAATCGAAACCGTACCGGCTGCGTGTGAACCTGCAGCCTGTTGAAGTCCAAACACGTCTGTGTTGAAGCCGCTCCAGCCTGATTGAGTTCTAAAAAGAGTGTTGCAATTCTGCGTGCGAATGCCTGTTACGTCGTGGTCTTTGGCAATTTGGTAGGCCTGCGTCTTCAGCGGCATCGTCACACTTAGGCCGCGCAGGGAAACATTTTCAGACAAGAACGCGGCGAGATCAGTCACATCGTGTGCGTTATAGCTGGCATCCTTGGCCAAAAGCTCGAAGCATGCTTGGTGAATCAACGGGGACTTGGAGTGGGAAATCGGCGATCCCACCACCGCGAATTGGTCTGTCATGTTCTATGGGTTGTCTCGGAGCCACTGGCGGTAGAGGTCTGCTGCTTTTTCATGCTCGGCCAGCGTTTCAGAAAACACTGTCTCGCCTGTGTTGAGGTTTATAGAAACGAAGTACAGCCAATTCCCAGTAGCTGGCCTCAGAGTGGCCTCAATGGCTAACGAACCAGGGTTTGATATAGGGCCGATTGGCAATCCCGGGTGGGCGTAGGTGTTGAAAAGGGAATCAGTATCTTTGAGTCCCTCTTGAAAAGACTCGAGGTTGCCCTCATACCGGTATTTCACGGTTGGATCAGACTGCAGTGCTATTCCCTTGTCTAGACGATTGGCAAATACACGAGAAATCTTATAGAAGTCTTCTTGCAACATTCCCTCGGCTTGCACGATCGATGCCAACGTCAAAACCTCGAATGAATCCAAGAGGGAAATTTCATACTTTGCCAGTTCGCCTTCGAGTCGATCCACCATTGTTGACACCACATCTGCAGCTGTTGGGTTTGGGTCGAACGTATACGTAGCTGGGAAGAGGAAGCCTTCGATCGTAGGAATGCCCTGGGGCAAGCGCTCCATTTGAGCGTCAAAAGCAGACTCCATGTCCTCCGAAGAAATGCTCAAGTCTGCTTGAACGCGCTCCAAAACCTCAGCGACCGTGAAGCCTTCAGGAATTGTCGTACTCACTGTTACGCGATTCTCGCCACTCATCAATAGAGCAAGGGCAGCCGACCCGGATAACTTAGTTGGAAACTGGTACGTGCCGGGGAAAAAAACCAGGTTTACATTGAGCATGTCGCGGTAGATGGCATCAAAGCTTTGAATGATGTCGGCTTCAACCATCGAGCGGGCAACATCCTCGCCACTTTGGCCTGGAAGTATGATTAGTTGGGTTGGCGGGCCAGGTTCTCCCGAGTAATCCTCAACTTGAAACCTAGATAAGAACTCCTGAATGGTGCTGCCAGCTGCGAACAATCCTCCAGCGACTAAGCCGAAAATGAGCAGGATGGCGATAAACCCGGCTGCGAAAGATCGTTTGGATTTTCTTGGAACTTCCTCTTCTTGAAAGTCATCGCTCAAGAGCGTCCTCCAATGTCAAACCGGACAAGTTTCCGTCGCGCTCAGATTCAATCGCGAACTCCAATATAAGGCTTGCCGCGGCTGCGTCTATAAGGCTCTTCTGTTGCCTTGTGTTTTTTCCAGCGTTGTGAAGTGCACTCTTTGCGGAGACGGAAGTAAGGCGCTCGTCTATCATTCGAACTTCTGGAACGCCACGCGAAAGCTTAGCGGCGAAATCTAGCGCCATATTCGTGCTAGCAGTGTTTGATCCGCTAAGTGAAATGGGTAGCCCGACATACACAGCACCGGCATTTACTTCGCTGGCTAGATCGAGGATTCTAGCTATCGCATTCTCGTCGTTTTTGATTGCCGAGTGCGGCAGACAAAGTGACCCTGTGGAAACGGCAACGCCGATACGCGCTAGCCCCACATCGAGACCAATTTTGCGCATTAGACCGCTGCTGCAGCGGCCGCCATGGCTTTCTCAAGAGAAGCAATGTCCGTGCCACCACCCTGGGCTAAGTCTGGTTTCCCACCGCCACCACCGCCGAGAATCTTGGACGCGATTGAGACAAGCGCGCCAGCTTTGACACCGTTAGAAACAGATTTCTGGCCTACGGCAACAATCACGGTGGCAGATGTATCGTTCGCCGTTGCAACAATCACCACTGCTTTGTCTCCGAGTTCTGACCTAAGAGCTAAAGCGAGAGATCGCAATTCATCGGCGGTCACATCGTTGAGGATGAGCTTTAGAACCTTGCCGCTATCGCTTTCAACGGCTTGCTTTGCAAACTCTGGAACCCTAGCTTGGAGTTCACCCGCTTTTTGGGCCGAAACATCTTTCTGCAATTGCTTGAAGGATGACAATTCTGCTAGAACTTTCTGCTCCAATTCTTCAGTCGCTACTTTGAGCTCAGATGCCAGCTTTCGAACCAGGTTGCGCTCGGCCTGCAATGCACTGAGTGCATCCATGCCAACCATGGCCTCGATGCGTCTCGATCCAGAGCCCACAGAAGACTCACCGGTGATGCTCACCAGACCAATTTGAGTAGACCTGGAGACATGGGTTCCGCCGCAGAGCTCTCTAGACCATGGTCCACCAATCTGCACCACTCTGACTTGCTCATCGTAAGTCTCGCCAAACAGTGCAATGGCACCAAAATCCTTGGCTTCTTGGACGCTCATGTATTGAGCACTCACGGCCAAGTCAGCTCGAATTGCCAGGTTGGAAACGTGCTCTACTTCGCTCTTGGTCTCTTCGCTAAGCGACTGGTTCCAGGAAAAATCAAGTCGCATGTATCCAGGTCTATTGAATGATCCCGATTGCAATGCCTCGGGTCCAAGCACCTGTCGAAGAGCAGCGTGGACGACGTGAGTTGCGCTGTGCGACTGACATGCACCTAAGCGCCAATCTCGATCTACTATCGCCATCAATACAGTCCCGTTGGTGATTTCACCCTTCTCAACGCGCACTCGGTGCGAGAACAGACCCTTTACTGGCTTCTGGACATCGAGTACCTGGAGTGTGAATCCGTCTCCGGTCAGCTGTCCTGCGTCCGCAGCCTGACCTCCAGACTCGCCGTAGAGCGGTGTCCGGTTAAGGAATACTTCTCCGATTTGACCTTCTGAAAGGCTTTCTACTCCCTGCCCATCGCGCACGAGCCCAATAACAGTAGCTTCGGATTCCAGTTGGTCGTAGCCCAAGAATTCAGTCTCACCAAGCGCTCTAGCCGCGCTGTAAACCTGCAGTGAACCACCACCGGTCTTTTTGTTTTGAGCATCTTGCTTAGCCCGTTGCTTTTGCTCCTGCATTAGCTGATCGAAGCCATCTCTATTTACTTCGATGCCTGACTCGCCAGCTATTTCAATCGTTAGGTCAATTGGGAAACCATAGGTGTCGTGAAGCAGGAAGGCAGTTTCTCCAGACAGGATGCCCTTGGCTTCTTTGACCGCGCTCTCGAGAACTTGAGTTCCAGTCTCCAAGGTTCTAGCGAACCCGGCTTCTTCGGAGAGGGCAGACCGCAGAACTCGTTCGAAATTCTCCTCAAGCTCAGGGTAGGCATCAACCATGGCGTTCTTGCTTACCTCAAATAGCTCGGCGAAGCTGTTGCCTTTCACGCCAAGCAATCTCAGTGCTCTGATTGATCGCCTGAGTAGGCGTCGCAAGACATAGCCGCGACCCTCGTTAGACGGTGATACTCCGTCGGACATCAACATCAAAGAAGAACGAACATGATCGGCAATTACTCGCATGCGGACATCGTCAACTTCGTCAGCACCGTATTCCTTGCCGCTTAATTTTGCTGCCAGGTCAATCAAGGGTCGGATTTGATCAATCTCGTAGATGTTCTCTACCTCTTGGAGCAGGAACGCCACCCGCTCAAGGCCCATGCCAGTGTCGATGTTTTGTTTGGGTAATTCACCGAGGATCTCAAAGTGGTCTTTTGTGCCGCCGTCGGCCCTCTCATACTGCATGAACACGAGGTTCCAGATTTCTATGTAGCGGTCTTCGTCCGCGACAGGTCCGCCCTCGATGCCGTACTCGGGACCTCTGTCAAAGTAAATCTCCGAACAAGGACCGGCGGGACCACGTTGACCTGTGGACCAGTAGTTGTCCGCCATGCCGCGTTTTTGAATTCGCTCTGCTGGAATAGAGGTCTGCTCTAGCCAATACTGGATTGACTCCTCGTCATCTTCATAGACGGTCGCCCATAGCTTCTCAGGGTCAAAGCCGTAGCCGCCCTTATCTATCGAACCAGTTAGGAGCTCCCATGCAAATGAGATGGCTTCCTTCTTGAAGTAGTCGCCAAAGCTGAAGTTTCCATTCATCTGGAAAAAGGTTCCGTGGCGGGTAGTTTTTCCAACCTCGTCAATGTCGAGAGTCCTTACGCACTTCTGGACTGAAGTTGCGCGCTTGTATGGCGAGGGTGTTACACCGGACATGTAAGGGATGAAGGGCACCATGCCAGCAACCACAAACATCAGAGTTGGATCTTGACTGATTAGCGGGGCGCTTGGAACCACTGTGTGGCCCTTGGATTCAAAGAAGGACAGCCAACGCCGCCTGATCTCGGCTGTCTTCATGGTTACTTTTTTGGTTTAGAAGCTTTTTGAATCTCTGCTTCGCGTTCCTGATAACCGGATGTGACTGCGGTCGAGAAATCCTTGGCTGCAAGCTTGATGTCATCAACTGTCTGCTGAGCTTTGGGGTTATCACGCATCTGAATAATGCTCACTGCACCGATTGCGGCACCGGCTATAAACCAACCTAATTTTGACATCGCTACCTCCTCTTTCCGAATGCTTTTGAAACACCTTGCAGGACGCCAAATATCTTCGAAAGTGGCGCTCCAACCGAAGCTGTGAACACTGCCACCAACGAAGAAATGTTCGTGGTTACCTGCTCAACATCTTTTGTGATGTTGTCAACTCTCTTCAGTTGCTTATTGGCTTCCGAGAGGGTTGTCTTTGCTTCAGCGAGAATGGGCTCGAATTCGTTATTGAACACCGACACTGTTTCTGCTGTCTTATCGATCAACTTCCCAAGCTTCACAAGTGGGAAGCCAAGCAGAAGTACAAGCAGAGCTACGCTAGCGGCCAAGATGACCACAGCGAGCTCTCCGCCTGTCATTCTTTACTACCTAGCTGCGTAGTACTCAACTACGAGCTGAACTTCACAGGTCACGGGGACCTCTTCACGCTTGGGGCGACGAACAAGAGTTGCTTGCAGTTTGTCCAGATCAACGGAAATGTACTCAGGAGTCTTAGCTAGCACGTCCGAGTGTCCACCAGCTGCCGCAACCTGGAAAGGTTCGGTTCGCTCGCTCTTCTCGTGGACGTGAATCATCTGTCCTGGCTTAACTCTGAATGATGGGCGGTCAACGCGCTCACCGTCGACAAGGATGTGACGGTGAACAACAAGCTGCCTTGCCTGGGAAATGGTTCTTGCCATACCTGAGCGAAGCACAAGTGCGTCCAGACGCATCTCTAGCAGCTCAACCAGGTTCTCACCGGTAAGTCCAGAAGTGCGCTTGGCCTCCTGGAAAGTCTTGCGAAGCTGAGCTTCGCGAATTCCATATTGCGCGCGCAGACGCTGCTTCTCACGAAGTCTGACTGCGTAGTCAGAGTCGCTCTTACGCTTTGTGCGGCCGTGCTGACCCGGTCCATAGGGTCGTTTTTCCATGTATTTTGCAGCTTTCGGCGTCAATGCGATGCCAAGAGCACGCGACATGCGTGTCTTACTGCGGGTTCTAGTGGCCTTAGACAAAAAGGTACCTTTCAAGCTTTAGTTTGGATTTCAGTGGTCGATAAGATTCCAGCCGCAGAATCTAAACAACCTGAGAATACTAACAGAGCTGGCTAAGCCTGTCACTATCCAAACAAGATTTTTCTAATTGCGGCGTCCCTGCCCGATAGCTCTGACTCATAGCCCAAATTAGAAGGATTGTAGATACGGTCACTGCCCTCGCGATATTTCTGAACCACGATCGCATGTGGGGAATCGTGAGGATAGAGATAACCCGTTGCTCCGGTGGACCGCAAAGGGGCTGGCACTGGAGGCGTGTCTCCTGAGTTCACCTCTTCGATGGCCTGATTTATGGCTAAGTATGCTCGATTGGACTTAGGCGCAAGCGCCAGATAGATAGTCAATTCCGCCAGTGGAATGCGACCCTCGGGCATTCCGATTCTCTCCACCACTCCAGCGGTGGCTTCAGATAAGACCAGGGCCTGCGGGTCTGCCAGTCCAATGTCCTCTGCAGCCAGAATCATGAGCCTGCGCGCGATGAACTTTGGATCCTCTCCCCCGACTATCATCCTGGCCAAGTAGTGCAGTGCACTGTCAACATCTGAGCCGCGCACGGATTTGATGAAAGCACTGATTGTGTCGTAATGGTTGTCGCCTGATTGGTCGTAAACCATGGTTGCACTAGCGGCTGTCTTTGCGATTTCGAGTGTCACTTTGGTCTCGGTGGCGGCTGCTGCTTGCTCCATCAGGGTGAGCGCTCTCCTGGCATCCCCCGAGGAGATTTTGATCAGGTAATTGAGCGCTTCCATGTCGAAGTCGGAGTTTGGCAGCCCTTGTTTTGCAGTCAACGCAGTTTGAAGAATCTTGAGCATCGACTCGTCGTCGATCGCAGTCAGATTCACCACAATCGATCTTGAAATCAAAGGTGTTATCACGCTGAACGAGGGGTTTTCGGTCGTTGCGGCAATGAGTGTGATCACGCCGGATTCGACAGCTGCTAGCAATGAGTCTTGTTGCGACTTGGAAAATCTATGAACTTCGTCCAGAAACAACACTGTTGGCTTGTCATAGAGGTTTTTTAGTTCTTTTGCCTTTGCTATCAGGTCGCGGACCTGCGAAACACTTGCGCTGACGGCACTTAGTTCCTGAAAATGTGCCCCACTGGTTTCGCCAACGATCCTGGCAATCGTGGTCTTGCCGCTGCCGGCTGGACCACAGAGGATTACAGACGTCCAAACCGATGAAGATTGCCCGACGATGAGTCTGGCAAGTGGACCGTTCTCCACCAACGCCTGGGCCTGCCCCAGTACGTCATTTATAGAGGTAGGCCGCAACCTTGCTGCTAAGGGAATTTCAACCACACAGGAAGTCTAAGCAGGACCTAGAATTACGAAGGCGGAAAAAGGGTGATTTATGAAAACAGATAAGAAGCTTGAGAACTATCAGGCTAAGCAGGCGCTAGTTGAAGCAAGAGGGCAACGCGCGAAGAAGGATAATAAAATCTTCCTGTTGTTTGCCGCATCCGCGCTCGTGGTTGCTCTAGCAGGCCAGTTGGCGTATTTCTCGTTTGGCCCAGGTCAACAGGATGACATTGCTTCAGAAGCTGAAGGTGCAGAGGCCGAGACAAGTGCGACCGAATCTGAATCCCCTCAGGAACAAGAGCAGAATGGGCCGCTCGTGCCAGAGATCGCTCTAGCCGAAGACCGCGTCTGGACCGGCTCAATGGGCATGAACGATGATGAGCTCAGCTTTGAACTCTATGGCGATAAAGCCCCACAGGCTGTAGCGAACTTTGTCTCCCTGGCCCAAGAAAACTACTTTGAAAATCTCAACTGTCACCGCTTGGTAACTTCGGGCATCTTTGTTCTGCAGTGCGGAGATCCTT
>Ga0209654_1000255_pt1 | contig 55808 bp, 47 predicted proteins | sample SaaInl1SG_22_DNA_FD_184646 | JGI IMG/M metagenome (GOLD analysis project Ga0209654, IMG submission 184646) | Marine microbial communities from expanding oxygen minimum zones in the Saanich Inlet - ESP_161SG_22_DNA (SPAdes) (version 2) | ecosystem: Environmental > Aquatic > Marine > Intertidal... | reverse complement strand
CCGTGAAAAGTTTCTTCATATCGACTCCTAAGTTTTGTTAGACCACGGATTGTCCCATGCGCCGAAGCACAATGGAAAGCTCGATTTTTACTTATATTAGGTACAAAACAAACTATTTATAGTATTTTGTAGTTATCAGTCTTATTTTGGAGACGGCGCGGGCAGACTAGCGACGTGTTCACGCGTGAAAGACCCCGGACCAGCCCGCTTATACGGCGGTGTCGACACCCGTGTTTGCGCGGGTGCACGTGGTCTCTGTGGTGTCCCGCGTGATCCCCCACTGCAGCATTTGCGCACCAGCCACCGGGCTCAAACTGGCGGTCACTGTACAAGCACCTGCGTTTGCGCCACCAGACAAGATCAGCCGGACGGCGGCACCGTCGCTGCTGCTTTGCACGGTTGCGGAGCCGTAAGGAATGGCGAGCGTACCATCAGCAGACAAGCCACTCGTGATACCGAGTTTCGCGAAATCATTGCAGTTCGCTACCGTACCCGCTTGTTGCGCTAGGCACTCGGTGACGCTGTTTTGTAAAGCGGCGATCGCCCCCAAATTAGCGGCCCAACGCGCACGCTGGGTGTAGCTCTGGTACTGGGGTATTGCCACAGCAGCCAATATCCCAACGACAGCGACCACGACCATGAGCTCAATCAGGGTGAACCCTTTTTGCGGCGTAACGGCAGGGGTGTGTCGGATAAAAGGCATAAGGGGTCTACTCAATTGAGTTGTTGGCAACGGGTAAACCTATTCTAGGGCGCGAACCCGTTGCGCCACATCGGTACACCGCGCACAGGTTTACCCGGACACATCTGCGTTTTTGGCGCGTTGGGCCAGCATTTGTCCGGCAGCCCACACCAGGAACGCACCCAATGCCCCCGCCCAGTGGCGCCCAGAGATGCCCCATACATCCTCTTGAACAACCACGGTCGCCAATGCAGGATCTGTCCAGATCATGTGACCCGCTATCCAACCCAGCAACATCGCACCGACCGTAATGACCCACGGAAACTGGTCCATGATTTTCAGGACAAGCTGACTTCCCCACACAATAATCGGCACGCTGATCACCAGGCCAAAAATCACCAAAGGCACCTGATGGTGCGAGGCAGCGCCTTGCGCGGCACCTGCGATCGCCATCACGTTATCGATACTCATCACCAAGTCTGCGAGGATCACGGTCTTGATAGCGGTCCACAAGCGATCACTCGACGCGATGTTGCTGTGCGCATCATCGGGCTCAGGCACCATGAGCTTGACGCCAATCCACACCAACAACGCACCACCGACAATTTTTAGATACGGGATCGTCAACAACGTCAGCGCGAAAACAATCAAGATGACGCGTAGACCAATTGCCCCGGCGGTCCCCCAAAAGATGCCTTTGATGCGCTGATGTGCCGGCAGTTGGCGGCAAGCGAGCGCAATCACGACGGCGTTATCGCCACCAAGCAGAATATCAATCAAGATAATTTGCCCAACAGCAATCCAAAATTCAGGGGTCATTAGTTCCAGCACAATGGCTTAGTCCTTCAGGGTGAGTTAAAAAAAATGGCAACGGTCACCCGTTGCCATTCTGCCTGCCCTCTACAAGAAAGGCCGCAATTCGGAGGCTCGCCTCCGATTTACAACAGACCCTTCAGCAATTTAGCCATTTCAGAGGGGTTACGTGTCACGGTGAAGCCACAAGCCTCCATGATGGCCAGCTTTGCTTCCGCTGTGTCATCACCACCAGAGATCAACGCACCCGCATGGCCCATGCGCTTACCGGCCGGTGCGGTCACGCCGGCGATAAAGCCAACCACGGGTTTCTTCATGTTGTCTTTGCACCAGCGAGCGGCTTCGGCCTCATCAGGCCCACCAATTTCGCCGATCATAATGACCGCATCGGTCTCAGGATCATCATTAAACATGCGCATCACATCAATGTGCTTGAGGCCGTTGATGGGATCGCCACCAATACCCACGGCAGTGGACTGCCCCAGACCCAGCTCAGTCAGTTGGCCCACGGCCTCATACGTCAGGGTGCCTGAACGGCTAACCACGCCAATGCGGCCCTTCTTGTGAATATGACCCGGCATGATGCCAATTTTGATTTCATCAGGCGTAATCAGGCCAGGGCAGTTGGGGCCCAACAGCAACGTCCGCTTGCCGCCGGCAGCCTCTTTGGCGGCCATGCGGTTGCGTACCTCGAGCATGTCGCGCACAGGGATACCTTCGGTAATACAGATCGCCAGGTCCAAATCGGCCTCAACCGCTTCCCAAATAGCCGCCGCCGCTCCGGCTGGTGGCACGTAAATGACCGATACCGTTGCACCTGTCTCGCTGGCAGCCTCTTTTACAGAACCGTAAATCGGGATGTTAAAAATGCTCTCGCCCGCTTTCTTTGGATTCACGCCAGCCACGAAACAGTTTTGACCGTTTGCGTATTCTTGGCACTTTTCCGTATGAAACTGGCCTGTCTTACCCGTAATACCTTGGGTAATGACTTTGGTGTCTTTGTTAATCAAGATCGACATACTTATTCCTTTTTGACTCAGGCTTTGACCGCAGCAACAATTTTTTCCGCGGCTTCTGCCATGGAGTCGGCGCTAATGATGGGCAAACCGGAGTCTGCCAACATCTGCTTACCCAGCTCTTCGTTGGTACCCTTCATGCGAACCACCAACGGTACGTTCAAATTAACCGCCTTGCACGCGGTGATAACGCCCAAGGCAATCGTGTCACAACGCATGATGCCGCCAAAGATATTCACCAAAATGGCTTTTACCTTGGGGTTTTTCAACATGATCTTAAAAGCCTCAGTAACCTTCTCTGGGGTGGCGCCACCGCCAACGTCCAAGAAGTTAGCTGGCTCAGCGCCGAACAGCTTGATGGTGTCCATGGTCGCCATTGCAAGACCCGCACCGTTTACTAAACAGCCAATATTGCCGTCTAAGCTGATGTAGGCCAAGTCGAACTTAGAGGCCTCCACTTCGGCCGCATCTTCTTCGTCCAGATCGCGGTAGGCCACAATTTCTGGGTGACGGAATAACGCATTCGCGTCAAAGTTGAACTTGGCGTCCAGCGCCTTAATGCCGCCACCGCCTTCCAAAATAAGCGGGTTCACCTCCACCAATGAGGCGTCGGTGTCCATGTAGCACTTGTAGAGTTTCTTCAGCACATCGGTCGCAGCGGCCATAGAGGCGGCGGGCACACCCATGCCATTCGCCAACTCATTCGCTTGCTCGTGCGTCAAGCCCAACGCCGGGTCGACAAACACTTTGATTATTTTTTCGGGCGTGGCGTGTGCCACTTCCTCAATGTCCATGCCGCCTTCGCTGGAGGCCATCAGCGCGACACGCTGTGTCCCACGGTCAGTGACCGCGGAGACGTAGTACTCTTTTTGGATGTCTGCACCATCTTCGATCAGCAGGCGACGGACTTTTTGTCCCGCTGGGCCCGTCTGGTGGGTCACCAGCTGCATACCCAGAATTTCACCCGCCAGTTGCTTGACCTCGTCAATAGAGCGCGCCAGCTTAACGCCACCGCCCTTGCCTCGGCCACCGGCGTGAATTTGAGCCTTGACAACCCATACCGGGCCGCCTAGCTTTTGTGCAGCCTCGACCGCCTCTTGCACTGTGAACGCAGGGATTCCGCGTGGTACAGGCACCTCAAACTGGCGCAGAATTTCTTTGCCTTGGTACTCGTGAATCTTCATGTGGGGGCTCTCAATGTTTGGACGAATCGCTTTCCACCGCGCGTCGTCACCTTGTTGGGCATGGCCGCGCGACCTAGGGAAATTACCAGTCGTTGACTGTATCATGATGCGGTGCAAAAACTTTTCAGCAAACTGACACGTGGCACGCTAAAAAACACGGACAACATCAGCGATGACTAATATTTTTATTGACGGCGAAGCGGGCACGACAGGGCTGCAAATTCGGGAGCGTCTCGCGCACAAGGCCTTTGTGCGGCTGCTACAAATCGACCCCGCTTTGCGCAAAGACACGGCCGCCAAGCGCGCCCTGTTGGCCCAAGCGGACGCCGTCGTCTTGTGTCTCCACGACGATGCCGCGCGCGAAACGGTTGCCTTGGTTGACGCTATCGTAGCCAGCGGCGAAAAGGCACCACGGATAGTGGACGCCTCCACGGCACACCGGATCGCGCCGGGCTGGGTCTACGGTTTTCCGGAGCTCGCACCAGGACAAGCTGACGCCATTCGCTCGGCGGCGCGCGTTGCCAACCCCGGCTGTTACGCCACGGGCGGTATCGCCTTAATCCGTCCGCTCATTGATGCGGGCTTGCTGGCTGCGGAGGCGCCGCTCTGTTTGCCCAGTGTCAGCGGCTACACGGGTGGTGGCCGCGCGATGATTGAGGCCTACGAAGCCGGTTCGGCACCGCCTTTTGAGCTCTATGCGCTTGGCCTTGCGCACAAGCATATTCCCGAAATCATGCAATGGACGGGCCTGCGGGCGCGCCCCCTGTTTGTCCCCAGCGTTGGCAACTTTGCACAAGGCATGCTGGTTCAATTGCCTTTGCATCACAGCCAACTGCCATCAGACACGCAAACCGCAACCATCGCGCAAGCGCTGCAGGCGCACTATGCGAACACCACCTGCGTCCGTGTCATCACCCATGAGGCGGCGGGCGACAGCGGAAAGTTAGATGCGGTCGCGCTCGCCCAAACCGATGCGCTGGAAATACACGTATTTGGCAATGACGCCCAAGGCCAAAGCCTGTTGGTCGCCCGATTGGACAACTTGGGCAAGGGAGCAAGCGGCGCGGCGGTGCAAAACTTGTCGCTGATGTTCGATTGGCCCTCGGCCTAAGCCCGTACCCACTCGCGCTTACGCCATTCCGCCTGTCTAGTTATCGAGCACACGCACCTTAACGCGCTTTCCTTTAATGCGCCCCACATTGAGCGCCTCGCAGACCTTGAATGCGATAGCCGCTGGGACGGCGACGTAGCTGGAGAACTCGCCAAGTGCGATTTTGCCCACTTGGTCCTTCTCCAGGCCACACTCGCCGATTAAGGCCCCAACGATGTCGCCCGCACGTATTTTTTCCTTGCGACCGCCTGCAATTTGTAGCGTACGCATCGGCGCCTTCAGGGGGCTGTTGCCCACGCCGAGTGCCGTCAACGGCTGCCAGCGCAACGGTCGACCACTTTGTTCCTCAATACGCGAAGCGCGACTCATTTCCGGCAGCGTCACCAAACTCAGTGCCAAGCCCGAAGCGCCTGCGCGACCTGTACGGCCAATACGGTGGGTATAGATTTGCGGATCGGGGGTGGTGTCCACATTCACCACCGCAGCCAGATCCGCAATATCTAACCCGCGAGCCGCCACATCGGTGGCGACCAAGACCGAGCAACTCTGGTTGGAAAATTGGACCAAGACCTGGTCACGATCACGCTGGTCTAAGTCACCATGCAAGGTCAAGGCAGAAAACCCCTGCCCACGCAGAATGGCCACCAAGTCGTTGCACTGCGCGCGCGTGTTACAAAATGCCACCGTGGACATAGGTTGGTAATGGTTGAGTAACCGAGGCACGGTGTCCAAGCGTGTCGCCTCGCCCACCTCGAAAAACCACTCCTCGATGGCGTGTGTTTCGTGGATGGTGTCGACGGTGACCATGAGCGGATCACGCATGAGCTTGTTCGCTAGCGCCGCAATACCATCGGGATAGGTGGCAGAGAACAGCAGGGTTTGCCGTTGCTTAGGGCTTTGTTTCGCGATGGCTTGAATGTCATCGGCGAAACCCATTTCCAGCATGCGATCCGCCTCGTCTAGCACCAACACCTTCATCGCATCAAGCGACATATTGCCTCGCGCGAGGTGGTCCAACACCCGACCGGGTGTGCCCACCACCACATGGGCGCCGTTCGCCAAACTAGCGGATTGACCCCGCAGCGGCACGCCACCGCACAGCGTTAACACCTTCACGTTTTCATAGGCCCGCGCAAGTCGACGCACCTCGGCGCAAACCTGATCGGCCAGCTCTCGGGTAGGGCACAAAATAAGCGCTTGCACTTGCAATGAGGCTGTCACCAGCCCTTGCAGCAAAGGCAGGCCGAACGCCGCCGTTTTGCCACTACCCGTCTTGGCTTGCGCGATTAAGTCGCGCCCGGCCAAACTGGCAGGCAGGGTGGCCGATTGGATGGGCGTCATCTGAGAAAACCCCAGCGCGACTAAATTCGCCTGTTGGCGGGCGTCTAGCGGCAGTGTGTCCCAGGTGATGGGCGTGTTGTCGGCACTAGGCTTTGATTCGGATGCACGTTTATTCATGCGCCATTATCGTTGGCAAGTCAGGGCGTGGCGCCGTCATCCATGAATAGGTCGTCAATGTTCAGTGCCGGTTCGGATTCGTCGTCCGCTGCGGACACGCCCGCCGCAGAATAGGCAATCGGCGGCACCGCCGCACGAATGGCGGCGGCATCAAAACCACGGGCAGCCAAAAAGCGCACTTGTTTAGCCATGGCCTTGGCGTCTTCAGGTGGCCCCTTGAAGCGCTTGGACCAAACGCCTTGTGCCCGCGCGGACTCGCTGGACTTAAGCGAATCAACCGCCTCACGAATGCGGTCCGTAGAGACACCTTTTTGATGCAACTCTGCACGCAGGCGCATCGCCCCCAGTTTGTTAGCACGTTGGTTCAGTACGCTTTGCGTCAGGCGCTCCTCGCTGATCAGGCCTTTAGCGACAAAGTCATCTAAAACGGCCGCCAGGTCGCCCGACGCCGTCTCCATGTCGGCCAGCTTGCGCGCAAGCTCTGCACGCGAGTGTTCGCGCTGACTTAAAAGCCGCAAAACGCGGCCTTTAATGGACAAGGCAGGGCGCATCACCGTGCGGAGGCCTTTAGGCGTTAAGCGGCATCTGCTAACGGCGCGTCAGCGGGGGCATTCGCCTCGGCAGCCGCAGCGGCGGCGGCACTCGCTTTACCCGCCTTGCCCGAGGGCTTTGGCTCTGGCTTCGGCGCTGCAAGTGGCTCGCGCAAAGGCACGCCTAGGGCGGCCCGCACTTTGTTTTCAATTTCACGCGCCAGGCTGGGGTTCTCTTTCAAGAAGTCACGCGAATTGTCGCGACCTTGCCCAATCTTTTCGCCCTGATACGCGTACCAAGCACCTGACTTATCGACAATATTGTTGGCAACACCCAGGTCGATGATCTCGCCCTCCAGGCTAATGCCCTTGCCGTACATGATGTCGAACTCAGCCGTCTTAAACGGCGGCGCGACCTTGTTCTTGACGACCTTCACACGGGTTTCATTACCCACCAGCTCATCACCACGCTTGAGTTGCCCAATGCGACGGATGTCCAAGCGCACAGAAGAGTAAAACTTTAGTGCGTTACCGCCTGTGGTCGTCTCTGGGCTACCGAACATCACACCAATCTTCATGCGGATTTGGTTAATAAAGATCACAGTGCAGTTAGCCTTCTTGATGCTAGCCGTCAGTTTACGCAGCGCTTGGCTCATGAGGCGTGCCTGCAGGCCGGGCAGCGAGTCGCCCATGTCACCTTCCAACTCGGCTCTGGGAGTGAGGGCTGCAACCGAGTCGATAACGATCAAGTCAATGGCCGCGGAGCGCACCAAGCTGTCCACCACCTCTAACGCCTGCTCGCCCGTGTCAGGTTGAGAAATCAGCATGTCTTCTAAGTTAACTCCTAAGGCGCGGGCGTACTGAACGTCTAATGCGTGCTCGGCGTCAACGAAGGCGCAAACGCCGCCTTTCTTCTGCATCTCGGCAACGACTTGTAAGGTCAGCGTGGTCTTGCCTGATGACTCTGGGCCATAAATCTCAATAACGCGACCACGTGGCAAGCCGCCCACGCCCAAGGCAACGTCCAGCCCCAATGAGCCGGTGGACACCGTTTGAATGTCCTCCAACACCTCACCTGCACCGAGGCGCATGATGGTGCCCTTACCAAATTGCTTTTCAATTTGCGATAAAGCCGCCTGAAGGGCTTTTGCTTTTTCGGCGTTGATGCCTTTGATCGCTGTATCCATGGGGTTTCTCCGGTGGTGGTTAAAGGTCGTCCAGCGCGTTGTCCACCGAAGTGGGGTTGCATACAGGCTGGATGCTTAAACAGTAGTTTATCTAAAAATATAAAAATAAATCGATATTTATAGTCAGTTTACCTTACCGAATATGTGTGCTGGCCTGCAGGCCGCTATAGGTTTACGGGCAGGCCGCTCGCCAGAGACTCGCGCAAAGCCTGGCCAATACGGGTAGCCTCGGTCGCGTCTCTCAGGCTCAGCGGTAGGGCTTGCTCACCGCGGCACGCTGCGACGAAGGCGGTCATCTCTAGGCGGAACGCCGTTTCAAATCGCGCAAAAAAATCGGGTAACGCGCGGTGGCCAACGCCGCCAGCATCGCGGTATTCCACCCGGCTGAGGTGGGCGCCGAAGCCGACTTGTAAGGTGCCTTCGGTGCCCATGACTTCGGTGGTGGTTTCATGGCCGTGTGGCATCGTACGGCTGGCGAACAACGACGCGCGCTGTCCGCCTTCAAATTCGATAATGGCCAGCCCATTGTCCACGTCACCGTACTGCGCCAGATCGTGGTGAATGGCGACCGTGCCACTGGCAAATACACGTGTGGCTTTTGGGCTGCCCATTAGCCACCGTGCGAGGTCAATGTCGTGGACACTGTTGTCCAAGAAAATGCCGCCAGAGGTCTTGGCGAAGGGGACAAAAAAGCCCGACTCGTCGTTTTGGTCACAGGTTTGCGAGCGGACAAGGAACGGCCGACCGACTGTACCGCTGTCGATAGCCGCTTTGGCTTCGGCGTAACTCGGGTCGAAGCGCCTCACAAAGCCAACCATGGCGACTTGTGATGAGCATTGTTTGGCCACCGCCTCCACGGCCTCACAGGTGCGCAAGTCCAGCGACAACGGCTTTTCCACAAAGACATGTTTACCGGCCTGCAAACACGCAATGGTTTGATCGGCATGCAAGGTGGTGGGTGTGGCCAGCACCACAGCGTGCACATCCGGGTCACTCAACATCGCGTGTAGATCAGCATCGCAGCGCGTAACGCCCAGCGCCGTACGTGCCCATTCCAAGTCGGCCTCAACCGGACTACACGCCGACAACAGGCGGGCGCCGGGCGTGTTGCGGGCAAGTTGTTCGGCGTGGCGTTTGCCTAGGCGGCCTAGGCCTGCGACACCGACATTTAAGATGGGTGCGTTCATGGAGTGTCCTGTCGGCTTTTAAAGGTTGATCGCTTGGCCGGTGCTTGCGCTTTCAGCGGCGGCGGCGGCGAGTTTTTGGGCTTCCAAGCCGTCGTGTATGGTGGTTTTGAACGGCTGACCCGATTGCAAACAATCCAAAAAGTGACTGATTTCTAGGCGGTAGGCGGCGACGTAGCGTTGCAAGAAAAAGGCTTCCGGCTTGTTCGCTGTGATGCCGTTTGCGTCCCACTGCCGCACTTCGTTGGCGATATGGTTGGCGCACTCGAGCAGACCCAAGGACCCCAATAGCTCAAAGCGTTGGTCGTAACCGTAAGCCGCACGCCGTGAGGTGTTGATTTGGCACAAGCGGCCCTTGCGCGTGCGTATGGTGACCGCGGCGCAGTCGTAGTCGCCGGCAACACCCACCTCGGGGTCTATCAGCACAGAGCCGGTCGCACTGAGCCATGCGGCCTCGTCGCCGTCGGCACACAACACCCAGCGGAAGACGTCGAAATCATGAATCAACATATCTCGGAATATGCCGCCCGATTGCTCGATGTAGGTCGCAGGCGGCGGGCTGGGGTCCCGGCTGGTGATGATCAGCATTTCCGGGACTCCGATATCACCCGCTTCCATGCGGCGGTGCGCTTCACTAAAAGTCGGGTCAAAGCGACGTTGAAAACCAATCATGCAGCCGACACCCGCATCCGCTACTGCTTGGGCGACAACGTGCGCACGTTGGACCGAGAGATCCACTGGCTTTTCACAGAATATGTGTTTGCCCGCCGCCACTGCACGCGCAATGAACTCGCTATGGGTGGATGTGGGCGAGCAGATGATGACCGCCTCAACAGATGGGTCGGCGAGGGCGGTTTCGATGCTACTGGCCTCCGCGCGCAGCTCGTGCGCTAGGTCATCGGCAGCCGTTTGCCAAGCGTCACTGACATACTTAACGCGCACACCGGGTAGCGAGGCTAAGTTAGTGGCGTGGATGCGACCGATGCGGCCTGCTCCGAATACAGCAACGTTTTTCATATTGGGGTTTAAGGGTTGATAGTTAGGGGTAAGAGGGGCGTAAGGAACGGCCGTTGCTTGGGCCGAGTAGCGGACTTATAAAGGCGTTGTGCCTGCTGGTTGGTATTCGATTTCGAGACGGTAAGCCAATGCAATGAACAGGCACTGCGCCAGCGCCATGGTGCTGGACAGCGCGCGAAAACCGAAAACCGAACTCTCTTGGACAATCAGTGGGACATCGGCCGCTTGGGCTAGTTTTCCGGTGAGGCTGTCGGTAATCGCAATCACCTTCACGTGGGCCTTCTTGGCCTCACGAACCGCCGCAATGGTCTCGTCTGAGTAGGGCGCGAATCCCACGGCCACCATGACGTCATCGGCACGGAGTGCCCGCAGCTGTCCGCTTTGAATGGCACCGGTGAAGTTGATGTGCTGTATGGGCTTGTTGGTGTGCTGCAGCGCATAAGCAAGATAAGCAGCTACCGGGTAGGCACGCCGCGCCCCTACCACCCAGAGTGACGAAGCGTGCGCGAGCAGTTCAACCGCCTGCGTCAAAGGCATGCTGGGTAAGGCCCGGCGCACCTCCTCCAAACCCGCCATCGCACCGACAACAAGCTCGTCTGCAATAGCGGCGCTGTCTAGTGGTTGGCTGCGCTGCGCAAGCGCTTCACGGATTCTGTTTTGGTAGCTGCGGTTAGGCGCGATTTGGGTGGATAGACCGGCACGAAACAAGGCTTGCATTTCCGTGAAACCAGAGAAACCAAAATGCTTCGCAAAACGGACAACCGCAGAAGGTTGCACGCCGCAGTGGTTGGCAATGCCCTGAATTTTCTCCAGTCCAACCAGGTCGCGATGCTGCTCAATGTAAGTACCAATGACTTGCAATTGCTTGCTCAACTGGGGGTGCTGACTGACCAGTCGGCTCAAGAATTCGTCTACGGGATTCTGCGGTTTCTTCGTTTTCATGGTGGGGGGGTTCTTAGCGCGCTGCGCGTTGTCCTTGCTACTTTATGGGTGAATGTAACGCCTAAATGATTATCATAGAAAATATGTTCTGTAGGTGTAAACGTTAGAAAACTATTTCTATTTGGTTGCTATCATCCGTTTGCGCCGTACCCAAAAGGCCTCAAGCCTGACTTCAAATTTGCGCATTCCGATTTCGATCGACAACTTAAGACTGGAAATATTATGAAAAACTTTAGCGCACGCCCTGTCCTAAAGGTATTGGCCCTGGCCGCACTGCTTGCGGCAGGTGCTGCTCATGCAGGAGGACGTTATGTGCTGATTAGCCATGCGCCCGACTCCGACTCCTGGTGGAACACGATCAAGAACTCGGTCAAACAAGCGGGCGAAGACTACGACGTGACCGTGGATTACAGAAACCCACCTAACGGCGACCTCGCTGATATGGCCCGCTTAATCGAGCAGGCATCGGCACAAAATGTGGATGGCGTCATAGTCACCATTGCGGACTTCAACGTATTGCAAGGCGCCATCAAGCGTTTAACCGACAAGAACATTCCTGTCATTACCATCAACTCAGGTACCACCGAGCAGAGCGAAACGCTTGGCGCAGTCATGCACGTGGGTCAACCCGAATTTGAAGCAGGCAAGGGCGCCGGCATGCGTGCCAAAGCGGCTGGCGTGAAAAGCTTCTTGTGCGTGAACCACTACGCAACCAACCCCGCGTCGTTTGAACGCTGCCGCGGTTTTGCCGAGGCCATTGGTGCCGACTTCAAGGCCAGCACCATTGACTCCGGCGCAGATCCAACTACCGTCGAATCTAAGGTGAGCGCCTACCTGCGCCGCAACCCAGGCACCGAAGCCATTTTGGCACTAGGCCCAACCTCAGCTCACCCAACGCTTAAGGCGCTAGAAAAAGCTGACAAAGCCGGAAAAATTTGGTTTGCGACCTTTGACTTATCTGAAGAGATCAGCGAAGGCATCAAGTCGGGCACCGTGCAATTTGGTATCGACCAACAGCCGTACTTGCAGGGCTATATCCCCGTCGCAGTGATGGCTGAAATGCAAGCCATGCACACAACCGACCTGAGCAAAGTTGCGGCGGCCATTCAAGCGAACCCCAAAACACAAGCGCGATTCGAAGAGTACGGCCTGGCACCCGCCTTTGGTCCTCGGCATATTGGCTCAGGCCCCGGCTTTGTGACCAAAGAGACGCTGCCCAAAGTTGAGAAGTACGCCGGTCAGTACCGCTAATCAAGTGGGTGACCAAGGACCTAGGTCTTGGTCGCTCATGACGGTTCATGCGGTCAATAACCGCTAAGGGTTTTTAAGAGCAACCAAGGCCCTTGGTATGAGGGTAAGGCAGTGTTGGCGCTACGGCGCTGCACTGGCCTTTTCATACCCATGGTTTTTTAGGAATACAAAATGTTAGATTCAAGTTTAGCCGGCCCCCCCGCAGCGACGCCTATCGATGAGCGTGTGCGCGGCGTTGGCACGGTTAGGAAGCTGCTGGCGCGCCCAGAGTTCGGTGCAATTGCGGGCACGCTGTTGATACTGGCGTTATTTTTGATGTCTGCTGGCGACTCGGGTATGTTCAACGCCGAGGGCATCATTAACTGGGGCACGGTCGCGGCCTACCTCGGTGTCATCGCTGTTGGCGCCGCCTTATTGATGATTGCCGGCGAGTTTGACTTGTCGGTTGGCTCCATGATCGGCTTCGCCGGCATGATGATGGCCATTCCCATACTGGAGTGGGGCTGGTCACCGATGACGGCCGTTCTATTTGCGTTTGCCTGCGCCATGATGCTGGGCGCGCTCAACGGCTGGATTGTGGTGAGAACGGGCTTGCCCAGCTTTATCGTCACGTTGGCATTTTTCTTTATTTTGCGTGGCCTATCGCTGGCCATTGCCGTATTGCTCACGGGCAAAACCATTCTTTCTTCAAATGGCGATGTGATCTTGCGCGAGGCCATGCAAGCGGACCCGATGGTGGCGCTGCTGTTCATGGGTCATGTACTTACCGGCTTATTTGATGCCTGCGCCTCTTTGGGTTGGATGGCCGCACGCGACGATGGCACCGCGCTGGCCATCGGTATTCCCAAGGTCGTGGTGTGGTGGTTGGTGTTGACTGCAGTGGGTGCTTTCACGCTCGCACGCACCCGTTTTGGCAATTGGATTCTTGCCGTAGGTGGCGATGCAAATGCCGCCAAAAATGTCGGCATACCCGTTAGCTCGGTAAAGATTTCCTTGTTTATGTTGACCGCATTTTGCGCAACGCTGTTTGCGGTGCTTCAAGTCGCTGACGCCGGGTCTGCTGCGGCCGATCGAGGACTACAAAAAGAGTTTGAAGCCATCATTGTGGCCGTCATTGGCGGGTGTTTGTTGAGGGGTGGCTATGGCTCCGTGATTGGCGCCGCCTTTGGTGCGCTCATCTTTGGCATGGTGCAAATCGGTATTGGATACACGAGCATTGACAACAATTGGTACCGGGTGTTTCTCGGCGCCATGCTCTTGATAGCCGTTATTTTTAACAACTACGTTCGCAGCCGATATTCGCTGGGAAAGTCTTGAGGAGTGAATCATGAGTGACTATATTCTTCAACTCGAAGACGTGTCCAAGTTCTTTGGCCCTGTGATTGCGCTTAGCGGTGTCACGCTCAGATTAAAGAGAGGCGAAGTGCATTGTTTGTTAGGCGACAACGGTGCCGGGAAGTCAACATTAATCAAAACACTGGCGGGTGTACACATGCCCGACAAGGGGCGGTACTTGCTCAATGGCAAGGAGGTGTCGCTACGCTCGCCCTGCGATGCCTTAGATGCCGGCGTTGCCACCGTGTATCAAGACTTGGCGCTGGTGCCCTTGATGAGCGTCGGGCGTAACTTCTTTATGGGCCGCGAGCCGGTGCGCCGTTTGCTAGGTGTACTTCCTGTGATGGACCACGAGACGGCCAACCGAATTTCGGTTGAAAAATTGGCCGACATGGGCATCCGGGTGCGCGACGCGGAACAAGTCGTCGGGACCATGTCGGGCGGCGAGAAGCAATGCTTGGCGATTGCCAGAGCCATTTATTTCGGCGCGCAGGTGCTCATTCTCGACGAGCCCACCGCGGCTTTGGGGGTTAAGCAAAGTGCCAACGTGCTGCGGCTCATTATTAAGGCGCGAGAGCGCGGCATCTCTGTCATATTTATTACGCACAACGCCAACCATGCCTTCCCTGTGGGCGACAGCTTCACGCTGCTCAACCGAGGGCAGTCTATGGGCACCTATGCCAAGGGTGAAATTTCAAAAGAAGACCTACTAGACATGATGGCTGGCGGCACTGAGATGTCAACGTTATTGGACGACTTGGACGGGGTAACGATCTAATGGTGAAACTGCAGTTCCCGCCAGGTCGCACCCACGACTTGGCTTGCCTTGGACGTCTCGCCGTCGACCTGTACTCGCAACAGTTTGGTAGCCATTTAGAAGATGCGCGCACCTTGTCCATGTATCTGGGCGGTAGCTCAGCCAACTTGGCATTTGGCGTCGCCCGCTTGGGCTGCAAGAGCGCCATGGTGTCCCGGGTCGGCGACGAGCACATGGGCCGCTTCTTAACCCGTACGTTGCAGGCTGAGGGTTGCGATACCAGCCAAGTGCAGGTGGACCCTGAGCGACTAACCGGTTTGGTGCTGCTTGGGCTGAAGGATAGAGACACCTTCCCGCTGCTCTTCATGCGCGAGAACTGCGCCGACATGGCCATCGATGCGGACGCCATTGATGAAGCGTTCATTGCGCAGTGCCGTGCGCTGGCCATCACCGGTACGCACCTGTCTACGGACACCACGCGCGCGGCAGCGCACAGAGCACTTGAGATAGCGCGGCGTCATGGCACCACCACCGTGCTCGACATCGACTATCGCCCGGTCTTGTGGGGGTTGACTGCGCGCGGCGCAGGTGAAAACCGCTATGTGGCCGACGCCAGTGTGACGCGCCTACTGCAAGCCTCATTGCCTTTGTTTGATTTGCTCGTTGGCACGGAAGAAGAATTCTTCATTGCGGGCGGCGTGGCCGGGGATCTGATTGCCAGCTTGCAAGCCGTTCGCGCCATTTGCCCTGAAGCCACCTTGGTTGTGAAGCGCGGCGCATTAGGGTGTTGCGTGATAGACGGTGCCGTTCCTGCGGCGATTGAATCCGCCCCAACGTTTCTCGGCGAGCGCGTTGATGTGCTCAATGTCTTGGGTGCCGGCGATGCCTTTCTCTCCGGCCTCATGGCCAGCTTGTTGCAGGGCAAGGACTGGGGCGAGGCGACTCGGGTGGCGAATGCATGCGGCGCTATTGTGGTGTCGCGCCACGCTTGCTCGGCGGCCATGCCCACACCGGCTGAGTTAACGCACTGGTTTAGTGGGGAACGCAACCCCCAGGTGGATGCGGACCAAACCTTGACGCATCTTCACCGTGTAACCGCTACGCGGGCTGCTTGGGATGATCTGTGCGTCATGGCATTCGACCACCGCAAACAGTTTTACGACATTGCGCGGGCCGCGGGTGCCAATGAGATGCGCATCCCCGCCCTCAAAAAGTTGCTCGTTACCGCCGCAGAGCAAGTGGAGCGCAGTCACCAATTACAAGGCCACACAGGCGTGTTAATTGACGGCGGCGACTACGGTTGCGACGCACTGGCGAGTGCCACGGGTAAGGGATGGTGGGTTGGTAGACCGGTAGAGCTGCCGGGCTCGCGCCCATTGCGCTTTGATGGCACGCGCTCTATTGGCAGCGCGTTAGTGCACTGGCCCAGTGAACACGTTGTGAAGTGCTTGGTGTATTACCACCCTGACGATCATTTCGAGTTGCGGCTGGCGCAGGAGCAAAGCATCTTGGAGTTGTGGGAGGCCACCCGCGCCTCTGGCAACGAATTGCTATTAGAAATTATTCTGCCCAACGCCCTAACAGGCGAAGACTCAGCAGACGCCGCAGATGCACTTGTATTGCGCGCAGTGAAGCGGTTTTACAACTTGGGGGTAAAGCCCGAGTGGTGGAAGTTGGTACCCATGCAAGCACACGGGTGGCTTGACCTACAGGCGTTGGTGGCCGAGCGAGACCCGCACTGCCGAGGTGCCGTAATTTTGGGCCTCAACCAACCCTTGGACTATTTGGCCGCCAGTTTTTCCAATGCAACCAATCCCATTGTGAAGGGGTTTATGGTGGGACGCAGTCTGTGGGCAGATGCCTCACTGCGCTGGTTGAAGGGCGATTGCGACGACGCGGCATTGGTCAATGAAGTGGCCAACAACTTCGCCACGTTGGTGACCGCTTGGCGCGGGCGTCATGTGGGCGCGGCGGCGACCTCTTTATCTACCAAGTAAACGACATGAAAACCCAACGACTCACCATGGCCCAGGCTTTGGTTAAGCACCTAGCGGCGTTGCGCATAGAGCGCTCACTACCTAATGGCGAACGCGTTACCGAGCCTTATTGCGGCGGGGTCTTCACTATTTTTGGTCACGGCAATGTCGCTGGCTTGGGTGAGGCCTTGGCCGGCGAGTCCCAACAACTCCCTACCTTTAGGGCACACAACGAGCAAAGTATGGCCCACGCGGCTATCGCGTACAGCAAGTCGCTGTTTCGCCAACGCATATTGGCGGTGTCCACCAGCATTGGACCTGGCTCCACCAATCTGGTCACCGCGGCGGCGCTGGCACACGTTAACCGCTTACCCTTACTGCTGCTACCCAGCGATACCTTTTCAACACGGCGCCCCGACCCCGTCCTGCAACAGATCGAAAATTTTGCACAAGGCGACACCAGCGCCAACGATTGCTTTAGACCCGTCACACGCTACTTCGATCGCCTGACGCGTCCCGAGCAGGTGCTCACAGCGCTGCCGCGTGCCATACACATGATGACTGACCCAGCCGCCTGTGGGCCCGCTTGCTTGTCGTTACCGCAAGACGTACAGGCTATGGCGTTCGATTGCCCAGACGACTTTCTCATGCCCAGTGTGCTCAGGATTCGCCGCTCACCCGCTGACGCAACAGAACTCCAGGAGGCTGCGGCGCTGCTGCGCACCGCAAAACGCCCCCTGTTGGTGGTTGGCGGCGGCGTACTCTACAGCCAAGCGTGGGACGCTTTAACCGCGTTTATTGAGGCCTACGGCATCCCGGTCGCAGAATCGCACGGCGGCAAGAGCTGCTTGCCGTGGGACCATCCACTCAATTTGGGGGCGATTGGCGTAGACGGCTTATCGGCTGCCAACGAGATAGCGGCTGAAGCCGACGTGGTGTTTGCCGTAGGCACGCGGCTGCAAGACTTCACGACCGGCTCACACGCCTTGTTTGCACAGGCCACATTACTGAGCCTAAACGTGCAACCTTACGACGCTGAAAAATGGCGCGGCATGGCATTGGTTGCAGACGCACAGATTGGCCTGACGCAGCTACAGGCGCATCTGGTCGGTTGGACCGCGGATGCCGCTTGGGTGGCGCGAGCGAGGCAACGCGCCGCCACCAGCAACGCGGACATCACGGCGCTCACTTGCCACGTGCCAACAGATTCGTTGCCATACGATGCGGAGGTCATTGGCGCGGTGCGCGACTCGGCCAACGACATTGGCTTAGACAGCACCCGCCATGACGTTGCCGTTTGCGCGGCAGGCACCCTCCCCGCCGAGCTCCACAAGCTGTGGCGCAGTGCGGTGCCTGGTAACTACCACGTGGAGTACGGCTACTCCTGCATGGGCTACGAGATCGCCGGCGGCCTTGGTGTGAAGATGGCCCGCCCAGACCAAGAGGTGATTGTATTTGTGGGCGACGGCTCCTACATGATGGCCAACTCTGAGATCGCCACCTCCCTGATGCTTGGAAAAAAGCTCATTGTTGTGGTGCTAGACAACCGCGGCTATGGCTGCATTCAGCGTTTACAAACGGCGAGCGGCAGTATCGCTTTCAATAACTTGCTCGATGACTGTGTGGCAGAAGGTGGCGAACAAAGCACCATTGATTTTGCGATGCACGCCCGCGCAATGGGGGCAGATGCCGTGCACGTTTCGGATGTTGCCGAGCTCAAAACAGCGATGGTCACGGCACGACAAGCGCGGCGTACGCAGGTACTCGTAATAGACACCACGCACACCCGAACCACGCCAGGCGGTTGTTGGTGGGATGTGGCGATACCCGAAGCATCCCAACGTGACGAGGTCCATCAGGCCCTTGAGCGGTCTTTGCAAGGCCAATTACAACAACGGGTTTAAGCCCCCAACTTTATTTTTTAAAAGTTAACAACACTATGAGCTGGAACGTACGCATTGGCATCAATCCTATTTCGTGGATGAACGACGACCTGCACTCGCTGGGTGGGGAAACCTTGTTAGATACCGCACTAGAAGAAGGCAAAGCGATTGGCTATGAGGGTTTCGAGCTGGGCAACAAGTTTCCCAAAGACGGGCCCAGCCTGAAAGCCAAGTTAGACGCGTTTGGCTTAGCCTGCGTATCGGGCTGGTATTCAGGCTTACTCGCTGAGCTTGAGCCCGGCCAGACCAGTGAGCAAGCCCTGCAAGCCGAGTTCGAGCGCTGTGCGCCGCACATGCGCAAGCTGCAACAAAACGATGTGCGCGTGGTCGTCTATGGCGAATGTGCCGGCACGGTCCAAGGGCAGATCAATACCCCCGTATCAAAGCGCCCGCAGTTTTTAAGCGATGCGGCGTGGCGATCCTACGCAGAGCGCCTAAATAGCTTTGGCGAGCATCTGATCGCCTGCTACGGTATCAAGTTGGCTTATCACCATCACATGGGGGCTTACGTGGAATCGCCAAGCGATGTAGACAAGCTAATGGCCTTGACCGACCCCCAAAAGGTGTTTTTGTTATTTGACACGGGTCATGCCTTTTTTGGCGGCGCACTGAGCCCGGTGGAGTTACTTAAGAACCACGTCACGCGGGTTGCGCATGTGCACCTCAAAGACGTGCGGGAGTCCGTCATTGCCACCGCTCGTAACGAGGGATGGAGCTTCTTGAATAGCGTTCTTAACGGCGCATTCACGGTGCCCGGCGACGGCAGTATTGACTACCTTACCTTATTGACGGTGTTGAAAGACGCCGGTTATGAGGGTTGGTTGGTTGTGGAGGCCGAGCAAGACCCTGCTGTCGCGCCTAGCTATGTCTATGCACAAAAAGGTTTTGTCACGCTGCGTGGTTTGGTTGATCAATTGAATGGTTTGGAGCGTTGAGATGGTGAGTAAGTTACTGGTAAAAGCGAGCGCCCAAGGGCGTGAGATTGTGGACGTGACACCGGCGCGAGCAGGCTGGACCTATGTCGGTTTTCGTGCGCTTCGGCTCGCCGCCGGGCAGATCGAAAACGTGGCTGCATCGTCACGCGAGCTGTGTGTGGTGGTGTTGGCCGGTACGGTGAGCGTCGAGGTTGACGGTGCGGTGTACGAGGGCTTAGGGACGCGAGACAGCGTGTTTGACGACCTGCCGCCTGCGGCCATCTACGTGCCGTCGCACAAGGACGTCTCCATTAGCGCGTCCAGCGATGCAGAGCTGGCCTTGTGCACCGCCCCAAGCGACGACCAGCCCCGGCAGGTGCGTGTCATTGAGCCGGCGAGTATGAAGCGCAGCATCCGTGGCAAAGGTAGCAACACCCGCTATGTGCGCGATATCTTGCCACACGATGATTTGACGGCCGCCCATTTGCTTGTCGTCGAGGTGATGACACCAGCGAGCCACTCCAGTAGCTATCCGCCCCATAAACACGACCAAGAGACGCCACCGACGGAGACGCTTCTTGAAGAAACCTACTACCACCGCCTCAATCCGCCACAGGGATTTGCCTTTCAACGAGTCTACACAGACGACCGTAGCCTAGACGAAGCCTGTGCAGTGGAGAACCATGACGTGGTCATGGTGCCGCGCGGCTATCACCCGGTCGTGGCGCCACATGGCTACGACTCTTATTACCTCAACGTGATGGCCGGCCCGAATCGCTTGTGGGTATTTAAGAACGACCCCGCACACGAGTGGATGCTTCAGCCAACTTGACGACGGCAGGCACCGGCAAGAGGGTGCCGTGTTAATTTCGATATTAGTATAGGCATCAGCGACTGGCCCTAGCAAACAAGCCAGCTTGAATGACGCACAGGTATACACAACATGGATTCCCGCACCTCTACCGATTGGCGACGCAGCCACCTTGGCCGCTTGATGGGCGAATCACTGCGACGCTTTGATGCCCGGGTCTTGAGCCTCATGACCCACGACCCCAACGTGCCCTTGGCCTTGTCCAACCTGGCGGCGCGCGAACAAGTGGGCGCCGCCCACATACACATTACCCGTCACCTCGCGCGCGAGGGCTCGCGCTTAAGTGCGTTGGCAGAAGCAGCCGGTATGACCAAGCAAGCCATGGGTGACTTGGTCGACCAATGCGAGGCATGGAACCTGGTACGCCGCGAACCCGATCGTCTCGATAAGCGCGCGAAGCGGGTGGTATTCACGGACGATGGGCTGGACTGGTTGGCGGCTTTTGAGCGCGCCGTCGGCATTGCTGAGACCGAATTCCGACAGCATGTAGGTGCGGATGTCGCAACGGTCATCACCATCGGCTTGGAGGCTTACGGCTTTGGCGCGTGAGGGGCCACAAACGCCAAACGCGGTGACAAGCATCTAATTAATTCACACGCATCTAATTAATTCTTTTGGTGATAATGGTGCAAACCCACTTGGGTAGTGAGCCGGGAGCAGAACCACGTTAGGGGGCAAGCATGCGCATTTTGATAGCAGAAGATGACCAGGTACTGGCCGATGGCCTGCTCCGCACTTTGCGCGCCGCTGGCGCGGCGGTAGACCACGTATCCACAGGGACCGAGGCTGACGCCGCCTTAATGACGAGTGCGGAATTCGACCTGCTGATACTCGATTTGGGCCTGCCCAAGATGCATGGCCTAGAGGTTCTGAAGCGCTTACGCGCGCGCGGCAACAGCCTGCCGGTGCTCATTCTCACGGCGGCCGATAGCGTAGAAGACCGAGTGAAAGGTCTTGACCTTGGGGCTGACGACTACATGCCTAAGCCGTTTTCATTGCCCGAATTAGAGGCGCGTGTGCGCGCACTCGTTCGACGCGGCGCGGGCGGTGCATCCAGCCAAATCAAGCACGGGCCTCTGGTCTATGACCAGCAGGGACGCGTAGCGACTTTGGACGGCGTGATGGTTGAACTCTCAGCCCGTGAACTGAGCTTGCTGGAGGTCTTGCTTCAACGGGCAGGGCGCTTGGTGAGCAAAGACCAACTGGTCGAGCGTCTGTGCGAGTGGGGCGAGGAAGTGAGCAACAACGCCATTGAGGTGTACATACACCGCTTACGCAAGAAGATTGAAAAGGGGCCGGTGCGCATCGCGACAGTGCGTGGCCTGGGGTATTGCCTTGAAAAAATCCCCGGCTGAACTCCCCAACGCTGAGCTTGCGTTTGGTCTCTTCCAGCGCGAACAACGCAGCCTGTTCGGAGAGATTCTGGACTGGATGCTCACCCCCCTGCTGTTGCTTTGGCCATTAAGCTTGGCCCTGACATGGTGGGTGGCCCAAGGTATCGCCGCTAAGCCATATGACAGAGCCCTCGAATACAACCTGCGGGTGATTGCGCCTTTGGTTAAGTTTGACCAACAGACCGTTCGTTTTAACCTCACGCGTGAAGCGCAGGGTCTGATGCGCACAGACGACGCTGATTTGATTTTTTATCAGGTACTTGGCGCGCGGGGTGCGGCCATTGCGGGGGAAAAGGACTTCCCTATTCCAGCGGGTAATGTGGCGCCCAGAGTGGGCGTACCACAACTACGTGACGACCAAATTCGTGGCCAAGACGTCCGCGTCGCCTATATGTGGGTGCAGGCAGAGACGGGTAGCGGCCCCCTCGCGTTGTTACAGGTTGCCGAGACGTTGGAGAAGCGATCGACATTGGCCACTGAGATTATCAAGGGCGTGATGGTGCCACAGTTTGTCATTTTGCCGCTCGCAGTGTTGCTCGTTTGGCTGGCGCTGGTGCGTGGCATACGACCACTCAACCGACTCGAGCAACGGATACGCCAGCGCAGACCAAATGACTTGAGCCCGCTTGATGACAGCTACGTGCCGCAGGAAGTGGCGCCCCTGGTGCAGTCCATCAATGACTTGTTGGAGCGACTCACGGCATCGCTCACCACACAGCGCCGTTTTTTGGCAGATGCCGCACACCAGTTGAAAACCCCGCTCGCTGGCTTGCGCATGCAAGCCGACTTAGCGCAACGTGAGCGCGACCCCAAAGAGGTTGTGCAGGCGCTGGCTCAGATTGCCCGCTCCAGCGTGCGTGCGACACACACGGTGAATCAACTCCTAGCGCTCGCCAAGGCCGAGTCCACAGGCCGGACCTTGGTGACCTTGCAACTGGACTTGGCACACACCGTGATTGAGGTCTTACAGGACTGCGTGCCGCGGGCGATGGAAAAGAATTTGGACATTGGCTTTGAGGGGCCAGAAAGCGTACCCGCTGAGTGCCTGATGGAGGGCAATGCCACCTTGCTGCGTGAGCTGGTGCGCAACCTAGTCGACAACGCCATTGCCTACACACCCGCACAAGGCGTGGTGACCGTGCGCCTGCTTGTAGACCGCTTCAGCGGCGTGCAAGTGCTACAGGTTGAGGACAGTGGCCCCGGTATTCCCCCAGAAGAGCGCGCTCTGGTGCTACAGCCTTTTTACCGGACGCTGGGAACCAACGTCGATGGCTCAGGCCTTGGCCTAGCCATTGTTCAAGAGATCGCGCAACAATGCGGCGCAACCCTGGAAATGTCCGAGGCACACACCCACAAGGCCACGCCCGGCCTTTTGGTGACCGTACGCTTCCCACCGTCGTCAAAGGCCGCCGAGGACACAAGTAACGCCTAGGGCGTGGGCCTCAGCTCGGGGCCGTCTTTTTCACAGCCACTTTTTTTGCGCTGGCTTTTTTAGCACTTGTTTTCTTGGCCGCCGCCTTCTTAGCTGGTGCCTTCTTAGCGGCGGTTTTTTTAGCCGGTGCCGCCGTCACACCGTCGCCGGCGGCTTTCTTGGCGGTTGCGCGTTTGGTGGCTGCCTTCTTAGCTGCTGTGGTTTTTCCTGCGGCGGTTTTCCGAGGAGGGTACTTGCTTACGCGCGGCTCGAACTCAAAAACAACCCGCCCCTCGTCCGCGCTCCACGCCAAAAAGGCTTTGAATGCACGTCGTGTCCGCATGGACACGAATTTGTCCAGCAAGTCGGTCTTCCCCGTGGTGAGCAGTTTTTGAATTTGCTCGGTATCTACCGGCTGTTGCAACACAATCTTGCCCGACTTAAATTTACAACTGGGCGTCGGCTGCGCCTCGGTTGGCACCAACTTTTCGCAAACATACGAGCTACCGTGCTCGAAGACACGGGCCCCACAGCTCGGACAAGCGCCCAATGCCGTGGCCGCACTGAAGTCAACAATTTCTCCGGTATCGGCATTGGCGTCGTTGCCAAAGTCAAACTCCAGCTTCCAGTTCTTATCCTCTTCGCCCCACTTCAGCGCCAGCTCCGCCGTGAACGGCCAGCCCGCTTTTGAGCGGAAGCCGTCCAAGGGGCCAATCTGCTTGTCGCGTAAAAAGGTCTCTACCTCGTTCAACTCGAAGGCACGGCCTGCCGGTATCTTCGTAATCGAAAAACCGCAACCCTCGGCCTGTGTGGCCGCACCGGTGCAGGTATAGCGCCGATAATTTTCCTTCACAATGCCGCTGCAATTAGGGCATGGCGTTGTCAGCGTTGCGTAATCACCCGGAATGGTGTCGCGGTCATACTCCTTGGCTTTACGCACCATGCGCTCTGTCATCGTCGCAATCTCGCCCATGAAGCTCTCGCGGCTCATCAGGCCTTGCTCCATTTGCGAGAGCTTGTACTCCCACTCACCCGTTAGCTCTGCACGCGAAAGCTCGTCCACACCTAAGCCGCGCAGCAAGGTCATGAGCTGAAAGGCCTTCGCGGTCGGGATCAGCTCACGCCCTTCACGCAGCATGTATTTCTCAGCAATTAGCCCCTCAATAATGCTGGAACGCGTCGCGGGCGTGCCCAAGCCTTTTTCTTGCATGGCCTCTCGAAACTCGTCGTCCTCCACGGACTTTCCCGCGCCCTCCATGGCCGACAACAGCGTCGCTTCCGAGTAGCGCGCAGGCGGGCGTGTCTTGAGGTCTTTTAACAAGGCCTCTATGGTTTGGGCGCCCTCCCCGGCTTGCACGGCGACCAGCGATGCGCCATCTTTCTCGTCATCTTGAGCGTCTTTGCCGTAAATCGCCATCCAACCGGGTGTTACCAACACCTTGCCTTCGGTCTTAAACGTTTGATCGGCTGCCCGTGTGATGCGCGTTGTGGTCAAAAATTCTGCCGATGGGAAGAAGACGGCCATGAAGCGTCGCACGACCAAGTCGTACACTTTCTGCTCGGCCTCGCTCAAGCCTGACGGCGCTTGCAACGTCGGAATGATCGCAAAGTGGTCGCTAACTTTCTTGTTGTCGAACACACGAGGCAACTTGCGGACATACGACTTCTCTATCGCCAACGCCGCGTGTGGCGCCAAGTGCGCCATGCCACTACTGGCCAGCATGGCGAAGGTGTCTTGAACCGTTGGCACGTAGTCTTCTGGCAAGGCGCGCGAGTCCGTACGCGGATACGTCAACGCCTTGTGGCGCTCATACAGGCTTTGCGCAATTTGTAACGTGGTTTTGGCCGAGTACCCGAACTTTCCGTTGGCCTCGCGCTGCAACGAGGTGAGGTCAAACAGCGCAGGGCTGGCTTTGGTAGACGGCGCAGAGGTCTCACTCACCGTCGCAGACTGATCACGCACCGCATCCACAATTTTTTGCGCCTGCGCCACGTCCCACAGGCGCTCCGGTTTTTGCTCTGTGTCTCGGACCTCGCCCTCCGCCGTGGGGGGCCGCTTCCAGTTTTCATCAAACCACTTGCCAACGTATTCGCCTTGCGTCACTTTGAAGGTGGCGTGGATTTCCCAGTACGGCCGGCTCACAAACTTGCGAATGGCCTCCTCGCGCACCACCACCACCGATAGGGTGGGGGTTTGCACCCGCCCAACAGTGGTTAAAAAGAAGCCCCCATCGCGGGAGTTAAACGCGGTCATGGCACGCGTGCCGTTGATACCAACCAACCAGTCCGCCTCTGATCGGCAGCGGGCAGCATCGGCCAGCGGTTGCATCTGCTCATCAGAGCGTAAATTTACAAACCCATCGCGAATGGCTTGCGGTGTCATGGACTGCAGCCACAAACGCCGTGCAGGCTTACCCAACGGTTTCTTCTCACTCGCAAACTGCTCAATGAGCCTAAAAATAAGCTCGCCCTCGCGTCCGGCGTCACACGCATTGATCAGGCGGTCAATGTCTTTTCGCTTAGCGAGTTTCACAACTGCGTTCAAACGCGACTTGGTCTTCTCTATGGGACGCAGGTCAAAATGCGGGGGCAAGACGGGCAGGTTATTGAAGCTCCACTTACCGCGCTTCACGTCAAACGCCTCTGGCGCCGCAATCTCTACAAGGTGTCCCACCGCGGAGGTCACCACATACTGCTCGTTCTCAAAGGCGTCGTCTGACTTCTGAAAAGCACCCGTCGTTGACGTGAGCGCTGCCGCAATATCTTTTGCAACCGAAGGCTTTTCAGCAATGACTAATGTTTTCATCTGTCTACAATCTGTTCTGTCTGCTAACGCACAAACACCCCCCGTGCAACGATGCACAGGTAGGGGAACCTTACCAAATTTTTTGAGTCTGTTTTATCTTGTCCAAAACCAACGCCACCACTCGCTCAAAACCAACGGCCAAAATGTGCGCTGCGGCCCAACAATACAAAGCCCGCGTTGAGGCACGCGACTCCGAGGTCCACGGCAAAGGCGTGTTCGCCCTAACCGACCTCAGAGCGGATGACACCCTCATCGAATACGTTGGTGAGATTATTGACTGGGAGGAGGCCTTGCGCCGCCACCCACATGACCCCAACCAACCGAACCACACGTTTTATTTTCACATTGATGAGTCTCGGGTGATCGATGCCAACGTCGACGGTAACCGCGCACGTTGGATTAATCACAGCTGCGACCCTAACTGCGAAGCCAGCGAGGAGGGCGGGCGCGTATTCATCAGAACCCTGCGCGCGATCGCAGCCGGCGACGAATTGTTTTATGACTATGGCTTGGTCATTGACGAGCCTATGAGCGACGAGTTGAAGGCCGACTACCCCTGTTGGTGCGGCGCACCAACCTGCCGGGGCACCCTGCTCTCACCGACACCGGACGCCGACGCGTTTAATGCAACGAAGACCAAGACCAAGACCAAGCCTAAGGTCAAGTCTAAGGTCAAGGCAACGCCTAAAGCAGGGCCCAAGACCAAGCCCATCGCCACAAAGTGACCACGACCGACCCACGAGCATCCGACACCAGCGGCGACATGTTTCGCGCGCTCAACGGCGCAGCGGAGGCCATCTGGTTGGACAACCACGCCACGTGGCCGGATGTTAGCGTAGAGGTGCTTCCCTCGATTGACTCCACCAACACCGCGCTCATGCGGCGGGCCCGCGCAGGACAGCACCAGCCAGTGGTGCTGATGGCCGTCACCCAGACCGCCGGCAAAGGCCGCTCAGGTAAGGCCTGGGAGAGCCCTGCAGGCGACTCCCTGAGTTTTTCGGTTGGCCTTCCCATGGCGGCTGACGCGCCGCTGTCAGGCCTGTCACTGGCCATTGGCTTGGCGCTGGCGGAGAAGCTCAGCCCACGTGCACGCATTAAGTGGCCCAATGATTTATGGGTAGACCAGCAGAAGCTGGCAGGCATTTTGATTGAAGTGGCCACCCTTGGCCACACCCGCTTTGTGGTGGTTGGGGTGGGCCTGAACATACAGACACCACAGCTGCTGCACCCCACTGCGGCCGCCGTGCCACCCATCGGCTTGCGTGACGTCACAGGCGACCCCGCGCTGGACATCGGTGAGACAGCCGCTCACTGTGTCAATCAGGTCTTCGCGGCCTTCACACACTTTACAGAGTCGGGCTTTTCCTCGCTGATTGAGCGCTACGCCGGCAGGGACGCACTGCGGGACGTGGCCGTGCGGTTGTCCGACGGGACAACTGGCACCGCGCGCGGCGTTACGGCGGCAGGTGCGTTGCGCTTAGAAAGAGCGGACGGCACAATGGTCGACATCATCAGCCAAGAAGTCAGTGTTCGGCCATGCGCTACCTAGTCATCATTTTTCTTCTAACCCTTAACGGGCTAGTTTGGCTCTGGGGTCATGACCACCTGCGATCGGTGGGTCTCCCTGCGCCAAGTCTGAGTACCGACGCGTCCTCCGAGCGCCCGAACGATGCGAAGGCTGCTGAGGCCGCTGCTGAGGCTGCTGCTGAAACGGATGGCGCGCTGGCTCCCGACGCCGCACGCGACGTCGCACCGGTTGCGCTCGTTGCACCCGTTACGCCCGTTGCGCCGACCTCCGCATCCACACCCACCGCATCAATAGCCACCGCAGAAACGCCAACCAGCGCGGTACCACCACCCTTTACAAACGCAACGAGCCAGTCGGTGATGCCCGCCAGTTGCTGGCAAGCGCGGTTTTGGCCCGCCGAGGCAAAGTCCGCGCTATTGGCTGCACTGACCCGCCAAGCGGACGACGTGCTGTGGCGGCTATTACCCAGCCAGCTTGACCAGCGCTGGGTCGTCATCAACGACGGCAGCGGGCAAGCCTTGGCGCAGTTAAAAACTCGGCTCCGCCGGGCGGGTTTGGATTACAGAGACAGCAAGCCGCCCTTGCCGCCAGGCGTCATCGTCGGCACCTTCAGCACGGAGGGGGCAGCGAACGCCCTACTGGCAGAGTTGAACGCACGCCGCGAACAGGGCTTTCAGGTGAGGCAATCTCGGCCAGACAGTCTTGTCTGGGAGGTCGCTATTTATGCACACACCGCCGTAGATCGCGACCGCTTATTGGCGACACTGGATGCGATTCCACGCTATGACAACGGCGAGTTGCGTATTTCGGACTGCCCAGACAAACCTTAGTTGTCGCTGCATGGCACGCTCACAAAAAAGCCGGCAAGTCGCCGGCTTTTTAATGCACAGAGCAAGTCACGGTTTACTTGCTAGCCGCCACACGCGCCATCTCCAAACACTTGTTGGAGTAGCCCCATTCGTTGTCATACCAACTGACCACTTTGACAAACGTCTTATCCAAAGCAATACCCGCCTCAGAATCAAACACCGAGGTGCACGACTCACCGCGGAAATCAGTGGCCACGACTTTATCTGCGGTGTAACCCAAAACGCCCTTCATCGCGCCTTCACTGGCCGCCTTCATCGCCGCACAAATTTCTTCGTAGCTGGCTTCGTTCTCGAGCTCGACGGTCAAGTCAACGACAGACACGTCTGACGTGGGGACACGGAAGGCCATGCCGGTCAGCTTCTTGTTCAATGAGGGGATGACGACACCCACCGCCTTTGCTGCGCCCGTGCTGGAAGGAATGATATTTTCCAAAATACCGCGACCACCACGCCAGTCTTTGTTTGACGGTGCATCAACGGTTTTTTGCGTCGCGGTCGCCGCGTGTACGGTCGTCATGAGGCCACGCTTAATGCCCCAGGTATCGTTCAACACCTTGGCAACAGGTGCCAAGCAGTTGGTCGTACAGCTGGCATTCGAGATAATGGCCTCGCCAGCATAGCTTTCGTGATTAACGCCGTAAACAAACATGGGCGTATCGTCTTTGGACGGCGCACTCAAAATCACTTTTTTCGCGCCAGCGGCCAGATGCTTCTCTGCCGTCTCCTTGGTCAAAAACAAGCCCGTTGACTCAATGACAACGTCGGCACCTACGTCATTCCATTTGAGATTGGCTGGATCACGCTCGGCGGTCAGGCGGATTTTTTTACCGTTCACAATGAGGGTGTTTCCATCGACGGCGATATCACCTTTAAAACGACCGTGTACGCTGTCGTACTTCAGCATGTAGGCGAGATAGTCGGGCTCCAACAAATCGTTGATCGCCACAATTTCGATGTCAGCAAAGTTCTCAGTTGCAGCACGGAATACCATGCGGCCGATGCGACCGAAGCCGTTGATACCTAGTTTAATTGTCATTTTTAATCTTTCATTTACACGTCATTAATTCACATTACAGCCAGCCAGTTACGACCACCGACATCAGCCACGAAGCACTTTTTCAACCGTATCTGCCACGTTCTTTTCGGTAAAGCCGAAGTGCGCAAACAAGGCGGGAGCCGGCGCTGACTCACCGAAGGTATCCAAGCCGACGACCGCAGCGCAACCGTACTTCCACCAGCCATCCGTGCTGCCCATCTCCACCGCAACGCGGGGTAGGCCCTTGGGCAAAACAGACAACTTGTACGCCACCGTCTGGCGATCGAACGTGGTGGTGCTAGGCATAGACACCACACGCACCGCAATACCGCGCTGAGCCAACACGCCTTGCGCTTTCAATGCCAGCGCGACCTCGGACCCTGTCGCCACAATCACCGCTTGCGCTTTCTTACGCAATCCCACCTCACTGGGCTCGGCGAGCACATACGCGCCCTTGCTGATTTCGTCTAGGGCCAACTTAGGGCTGTATGGCAAGTTTTGACGCGACAGCAGCAACGCGGATGGCCGCGTTGTGTTTTGCAACGCAGACGCCCATGCGACCGCCGTCTCTGCCGTGTCCGCTGGGCGCCACACGTCTAGGTTTGGAATTAGCCGCAGGCTGGCGGCATGCTCAATAGATTGGTGTGTCGGGCCATCTTCACCCAAACCGATGGAGTCGTGCGTAAAGACATGCACGACGCGCTTCTTCATGAGAGCGGCCATACGGATGGCATTGCGGCTGTAATCGCTAAACGTCAGAAAGGTGCCGCCGTAGGGGATGTAACCACCGTGCAACGCAACGCCGTTCATGATGGCGGCCATACCAAACTCACGAACGCCGTAATTGATGTGGCGCCCGCCCACCCCTTCGGCGGTGTTGCTCACGGCACCCGCCGCGTCCACGCGCAGGTTGGGGGTCGACGGTGTATTGGTGAGGTTAGAGCCGGTTAAGTCGGCGGAGCCGCCCAACATCTCCGGCAATGCCGCGGTGAAAAAGCCCAATGCAATTTGCGAGGCCTTGCGCGACGCAACGGTCTCGGCCTTGGTGTCCGCAGCCACAATGGCGTCAAACGCGATTTGCTGGAAATTAGCGGGTAAGTCACCCTTCATCCGTCGCAGCAACTCCGACGCCAACGCGGGATGTGCGGCTTGATACGCTGCAAAACGAGTGGTCCAGCTGGCTTGGGCATCGGCACCCGTCGCCACCGCGCTCCAATCGTCATACACAGCGGCGGGAATCTCAAATGGTGCATGGTCCCAACCGAGCGCTGCACGTGTCAGCGCTATTTCCTCAGGGCCCAGCGGCTCGCCGTGCGCCTTGGCGGTGTTGGCACGGTTAGGTGAACCCTTGCCAATCGCGGTTTTACAAACAATCAAGGTGGGCTTGTCCGCACTCTTCTTGGCAGCAGCAATCGCTTGGTCAACGGCATGGACGTCGTGGCCATCAATGGGGCCAATCACTTGCCAACCGTAAGCCTTGAAGCGTGCTGGGGTGTCATCAACAAACCACGGGGCAACCTGACCGTCAATGGAAATGCCGTTGTCGTCGTACAGCGCAATCAGCTTGTTTAGTTTCCAAGCACCAGCCAACGCGCTGGCCTCGTGGCTGATGCCTTCCATCAAACAGCCATCGCCCAAGAAGACGTAGGTTTGATGGTCGACCACCTGATGCCCTGTGCGATTAAATTCGTTGGCAAGTAATTTTTCAGCAAGCGCCATACCTACGGCGTTAGTCAAGCCTTGGCCCAATGGGCCGGTGGTCGTCTCTATGCCCGGCGTCACGTCCACCTCCGGGTGGCCCGGTGTCTTGCTGTGCAATTTGCGGAAGTTTTTGAGCTCGTCTATGGATAAATCGTAACCCGTGAGGTGCAACAGGCTGTAGATCAGCATTGACCCATGGCCGTTGGAAAGTACAAACCGATCACGGTCCACCCAATGCGGGTCTTTTGGGTTGTGCTTTAAATGCTTAGACCACAGCGCAACCGCCATGTCAGCCATGCCCATAGGGGCGCCGGGATGACCCGAGTTGGCTTGTTGTACAGCGTCCATCGCCAATGCACGAATTGCATTGGCCATATTGGTGGTGTTGGCCATAGGTGTCCTGTGAAGGGTGGTATCAGTTAGGGCGCCTGAGCATCGCGCGTCAGACAGCCCATTATTTTAGCCGCATGCGCCAGCGCCGTCGTTGTCTTGGGCGCTGTCGCAGGCGCGTTGCAAATACAGGACAATGTCCGACATGATCACCAACGGCATCATTTTGGCAGCTGGGCGGGGCGAGCGCATGCGCCCGCTCACCGATCACACACCCAAACCCATGCTGGCCGTTCACGGCCAACCGCTCATGGCGTGGGCGGCCCAACGCATGCAAGCGGGCGGCGTCCAGACGCTCATTGTGAACACGGCTTGGTTGGGCGAGCACATTGAATCGCACTTTGGCGACCACGCCTCTGGCTTGCCCATTCACTACTCACACGAGGGCCTAGATTTCGGACGCGCCCTAGAAACGGCTGGCGGTATCGCGCGCGCACTTCCCCTGTTGCCTGCAGCGGCCCCGGCATTTTGGCTAGCGGCGGGTGACGTCTATGCACCCGATTTTGACTTCAGCACGTCGGACACTCTCGGCAGACCCATGGCATGGGTTGACGCGTTTTTGCGCAGTCCACGCTTAGCGCACCTGTGGATGGTGGCCAACCCAGACCATCACCCCCACGGTGATTTCACCCTCACGGCTGACGGTCTGTTACACCATCGGGCGGACGCGACGGGGCCGCGCCTCACCTACGCGACCATTGGTTTGTTCAAACCCACCCTGTTTTCGCAGGCCTGGTCCCAGATTCCAGCGGGGAATCCCGCTGGCGTTGCCAGCCCATTGGCACCGCTGCTGAGACAGGCCATGGATGCCGGATTGGTTAGCGGTGCGCGCTATGACGGCCAATGGGTGGACGTTGGCACGCCAGCGCGATTGGCGACGCTGAACGCCACCCCGCCCCACGCCAGCCATGGCCGCACGGGTTAGACTGGCCATTAAACAAGTAGGCAACCCGCTATGAATCCGCTTTTACAAACACACCTCACGCCCTCTGACACGGGTGTTTACGCCGAACGGCGCGCACGCTTGGCGCAGGCCTTGGGGCCAAACGCGCTGGCCATTATTCCAACGGCACCCGAGCGTATGCGCAACCGGGATGCCGACTTCCCCTTTCGGTTCGATAGCTACTTCTTTTACCTGTGTGGTTTCGCAGAACCCAATGCGGTCTTACTGATTGACAGCAGCGGCCACACAACCTTGCTCTGTCAGGCCAAGGACCTAGAACGAGAAATGTGGGACGGCTACCGATTGGGCCCCCTTGAGGCACCCAGCGCGCTTGGCATTCAATCGGCAGCCCCCATCGCTGAAAAGCACGCCGTGATTGCAAAGCAACTTGAAAATAAACACGCCGTTTGGTGGCCGTTTGCCACCCACGACGGCTTGGGTCAGGACGTTGAGCGCTGGCTAGATGCCGTGCGAGCGAAAGCGCGTGCTGGCGTGAGGTGTCCATCCATGCAAAGCGACGTGTGCGCGATTCTGGATGAAATGCGCCTCGTTAAAGATACCCACGAAATACAGACCATGGGCCGTGCGGGCAGCATCAGCGCCCACGCACACGTGCGGGCAATGCGGTACAGTGCGGCGGCCCTCCGGCGAGGAGAGGACTTGAGGGAATACCATTTGGAAGCGGAGCTCTTACACGCGTTTAGAAGCGGCGGCGCGCAGTTCCCAGCCTACACATCGATCGTCGCCACCGGTGCGAACGCGTGTGTTTTGCACTACCGCGCGGGCAATCAGGCGGTTGTGTCCGGTGACTTGGTACTGATTGACGCAGGTTGCGAGCTCGATGGCTATGCCGCCGACATCACACGTACGTTTCCTGCCAATGGCGTGTTTAGCGCACCCCAACGGGACGTCTACGCGGTGGTACTGGCAAGCCAAGAGGCCGCTGTCGCCGCGACGCGCCCAGGCGCCCGCTTTAATGACCCACATGACGCCGCGCTGCGCGTGCTTTGCGAAGGCCTACTCGACTTGGGAATACTCAACCGGCAAGACGCGGGCACCGTTGACGACGTGATTGCCAACCGGCTATATAGCCCGTTTTATATGCACCGAACCAGCCACTGGCTCGGCTTGGATGTCCACGACTGCGGCGCTTACAGTGAGCCGCTTAGCGAGGCGTCAGCTGGCGTTGCACCGGCGTCACCGCTGACGCGGCCCTTGGTACCCGGCATGGTGTTGACCATTGAGCCTGGCCTCTATATCCGCCCGGCAGAGCAGGTGCCCGAGGCCTTTCACCACATAGGTATTCGCATTGAAGACGACGCCTTGGTCACCGCTCACGGCTGCACCCTCTTGACCCGCGAGGTGCCGGTCGCAATCGACGAGATTGAGGCGCTCATGCGGGCGTGACCCCCTAATCCCATGACCCTCCGTCACGCCACGATACGCAGCGTTAATGTTGGCATTGCACGTCCCCTGATGGTGGGGGGACGCCCGGTCATGAGCGCGATGGATAAGCGAGGGCAAACAGGCGAGGTACGCGTGGGTACCCTGGGGCTCGCCGGCGACGAGCAGGTCGAACTAGCCTATCACGGGGGCATCTCCCAAGCCGTCTACGCCTACCCCATCGAACACCTACCGTTTTGGCAGGCGCGACGGGCGGCGCAAGCGCCCGGCCTCTTCGAGACCCCGCTTGAGATGGGCGGGTTGGGGGAGAATTTAAGCATCGAAGGGTTGTTGGAACACGAGGTCTTCGTTGGCGACCAGCTGGTTGGGACGAACGTTGTCTTTCGCGTCACACAACATAGAGAACCCTGTGCCAAATTGAATGCCGTGCTCGGCTATGCGACCGCGGCAAAGGAGATGGTCGCCGAGGCGCGCACCGGGTTTTACTTGCGCGTAGAGCAAACCGGCACTCTCCAAGCGGGTGATTGTCTGGCGCTGCACCCGGGCCGCCAAGAAATCAGCGTGGCCGACATGGCGCGCAGCAAGTGGGCAAGACACGCGCGTGATTAGCGTATTTGCGACCAAAAAGTCAAAAGCGTCTGACCCCAAGCCTGCCCATTCAGCCCAACGAAACGGTAGGTAACTGCCTACAATCGCATGATTGGGCCAAAATCAACGGCTCTAGCTTACTCTGCGCCTTTTCGCAGCACACCATGACACAAAATAAATCCGCCAACGACAGCAAAAATGCCGAATTACGCCGCGCGGCGCTCGACTACCACGAGTTCCCAACACCCGGGAAAATTGCGGTCGCGGCGACCAAGCAACTAACGAACCAGCGCGATTTGGCTTTGGCCTACTCACCCGGCGTGGCCGCGCCCTGCGAAGAGATTGTGGCGGACCCGGCCAATGCGTTCCGCTACACCAGCCGAGGCAACCTGGTCGGTGTTATCACCAACGGCACCGCCGTTTTGGGGCTGGGCGACATTGGTCCTCTGGCGTCCAAGCCCGTGATGGAGGGCAAGGGTGTTTTATTTAAGAAGTTCGCAGGCATCGATGTTTTTGACATTGAGATCAATGAACGCGACCCCGCAAAGCTGGTCGAGATCATTGCTTCGCTAGAGCCGACCTTTGGCGGCATTAACCTAGAGGACATCAAGGCGCCAGACTGCTTCTACGTCGAGCGCAAGTTGCGGGAGCGTATGAAAATCCCGGTTTTCCACGACGACCAGCATGGCACCGCGATTGTGGTGGGCGCGGCATTTTTGAATGGCCTGAAGGTCTTGGGTAAAGATATCAAGCAAGTCAAGCTGGTGACGTCTGGGGCTGGTGCTGCCGCGCTTGCCTGCCTCAACTTACTGGTAAAGCTTGGCCTACCGCGCGAGCACATTTGGGTGACCGACTTAGGGGGCTTGGTTTACGAAGGCCGCACCGAACTCATGGACGAAGACAAAGCCCAGTTCACACAGAAAACAGATCTCCGCACGCTCTCGGACGTCATTCAGGGTGCCGACGTGTTTTTGGGCTTGTCTGCCGCGGGTGTGCTGAAGCCAGCAATGGTTGCCGGCATGAACGAGCGGCCTTTAATTTTCGCTTTGGCCAACCCAACGCCAGAGATTCTGCCAGAAGAAGTCCGCACCGTCCGTGACGACGCCGTTATGGCAACGGGCCGCACGGACTACCCCAACCAGGTCAACAACGTTCTGTGCTTCCCCTACATCTTTCGGGGTGCTTTGGACGCGGGTGCGTCCACCATTACCGACGAAATGGAGGTCGCAGCGGTACACGCGATTGCGGAGCTTGCACAGGCCGAACAAAGCGAGGTCGTTGCGGCGGCCTACATCGGTGAGCAACTGACCTTTGGTCCCGAGTACCTGATTCCCAAGCCTTTCGACCCGCGGTTGATGATTAAGATCGCACCGGCTGTGGCACAAGCAGCAATGGACAGCGGCGTCGCCACGCGGCCGATTGCCGATATGGCGGCGTATATGGAGCGCCTGCAGAGTTTTGTATTTGCATCCGGCACCCTCATGAAGCCAATCTACGCGGCAGCTAAAGCCGCACAGATTAAGCGGGTGGCCTATGCTGAAGGCGAGGAAGAGCGCGTGCTACGCGCGTGCCAAGTGGTCTCCGACGAGGGGCTGGCCAGACCCACGCTCATTGGTCGGCCCGCCGTCATCGTCCAACGCATTCAGAAGTTCGGCCTGCGACTGAAGGAAGGCGTGGACTATGACGTTGTCAACGTTGAGCAAGATGACCGGTATCACGCTTTTTGGCAGCAATACCACCGGAAAACAGCGCGGCAGGGGGTTACCCAGCAACTGGCGAAAATTGAAATGCGCAGAAGGCTGACGCTGATCGGGTCTATGCTGTTAGAAAACGGCGATGTTGACGGCCTAATTTGTGGGACATGGGGGAGCACACTCAATCACCTGGACTACATCGATCCGGTCATTGGTAAGCGCGATGGCGCGAGCACCTACGCCTGCATGAACGGCCTGATGCTACCCGGCCGGCAGGTGTTCTTGGTCGACACACACGTGAACTATGACCCGTCCGCTGAAGCGCTCACCGAGATTACGTTAGCGGCCGCGGAAGAAATGCGGCGGTTCGGCATCACGCCCAAGGTGGCCTTGTTATCGCACTCCAACTTTGGCTCCTCCAATCAACCCAGCGCGATCAAGATGCGGCAAACCCTGGCCTTGCTCAAAGACCAAGCGCCTTGGCTGGAGGTCGATGGGGAGATGCACGGTGATGTGGCACTCGATGCCGCAGCCCGTGATAAGTTAATGCCTGACAGCCTGCTACGCGGCGAGGCTAATTTGCTGGTGCTTCCCAACATTGATGCCGCCAACATCGCCTACAACCTGCTCAAAACCACCTCTGGTGGCGGCATTGCCATCGGTCCTGTTCTGTTGGGTGCCCGTAAGCCCGTACACATCCTGACCCCCAGCACGACCGTACGCCGCATCGTGAATATGACGGCACTCACCGTCGCTGATGCAAACGTACAACGGAATTAAGCTCTTCGCCCCGGATTTGCTTATTTTTTAGGCAGCTTGGGGCCTGGGTTCCCGCCTGTCTGAGACCGATAGCGCCTGTCTGTAGGAAACAAGCTTGCGTTTTTGGCGAGAATCAGGCAAACTCTCGCCTTACTTTCAGGGTTAACCCTTGATGATCTAAAGGTGGTCACATTTGCTGATTGCCTTTGGATCTTTTGTACCGAAAAAGTTTGCTAATTATCTTTCCTGCTGGTCACGCACCACATTGCGGCGCCCTTCAGGGTGTGGCGTACTTTTTCGCGATGGCCTAGCTTTAATTGTTTATTGAAAAGAAAGAAGCGGAGATGGATACGCCACTTCGTACGGTTCGTACAAACATTGTTCAATCTATTCGCGCACACCGTGTGAGCGAGTTGCAGCGCGCTGCTGAGTTTTTGGGGCATCACTTCCTCTACGCTAACGTGGGCAAAGCCCAAGTGAAGCAGGACGTGCTCGACCTCATCAACGCGCAGTACACACTACCGGCTAGCAGCAACAAAAGCTTTGATACGCTGTATAGCGCTATCACAGACACCCTGCACAAGTCCGGGCCCCAGACTGGTTTCGTGGCGGTTTTGGAGCACATTCCGTCGCATTCGAAATTTGACAAAGAAGCCCGTGAGCAGTTGCTGGACATCTTCCGCGATGCGGCGGACTACTGGAATGACCGCAAAGTGCCTTTCCGTTGCTTCTACTCGTTCGCAGTTGCACGCGCGGCGACGGGGGAAACGGTTGCCATTAATCTGGAAGGTGGTGAAGAGCCCATGCCCACCGATAAGTTGGTAGACGTTAGCCCAATGGCCTTGCGCATGAGCAGTCCATTTAACGCCGGCTACTGGTTAACAGCCGCCTAGGGGCGTAGGCCTAGCCTAGCTTAGAAAAGCCAGCAAACACTGCTGGCTTTTTTTGGCCTGTACCGCGCCAGTTATCGCGAGCCGTGCACGGCCTGATGCAGCGCCACATACTCATCGACAGTAACTTCTTCTGCCCGGCGGCGGACATCAAACGGTCCCGTGTACCCTTTCGCCTCTAACCAGGCACCTAAGGTGTGACGCAATAGCTTACGGCGCTGGCTAAAGGCGATCTGCACCATTTCAGAAAAAGCGCCCACATCAACCACAGGCGGCTGAGCCTTTGGCACCATGCGCACCATCGCACTATCAACCCGCGGGGGAGGATCGAAGCTCTGCGGTGGGACATGCAAAAAATTTACCATCTCATAACGCCACTGCAGCATCACAGATAATCGGCCATATGCCGCCGAACGGGGTGACGCAACCATGCGATCAATCACTTCTTTTTGCAGCATAAAGTGCTGGTCTTTGATCACGTCAACAAAACCCAGAAGGTGAAACAAGATGGGCGTTGAAATGTTGTACGGCAAGTTCCCCACCACACGCAAAGAGCGGTCCGGTGCTGTCTGTGCAATGCCCAGAAAGTCCACCCGCAACACGTCTTGGTCAATCACGGTTAACTGCGGGTTGGCTTGCAAGCGCGTCACCAAGTCCCGGTCTAATTCGACGACGGTTAGATGCTTGAGTTGGCGCAACAGGGGCACGGTCAAGGCACCCAAGCCGGGGCCGATCTCGACCATGTGGTCGTCAACGGACGGGCTGATGCCGTCGACAATCCCCTCAATAATGCCGCCATCGGTTAAGAAGTGTTGTCCGAAGCGCTTGCGTGCAACGTGCCTCATTCTTCGCAGCCCGTCAGCATGCAACGAGCGAACACCGCTTTGTACCCAGCCCTCACTCGCGCCACTCGCGAATGTCCACATAGGCCCTGGCACGGGCCTCCACAGTCCATTTCGCGAATGCCTCATCGGCCGCCTTTTGACGCAAGAGGTTGCTGACCGCCTCGTTTTGAGCCTCTTCGCTCAGCGGCACACGCCGCCTATCCAATACCTCAATCAGGTGCACACCGAAACGCGACACCACGGGCTCACTCACCTCGCCTACGGCGAGGCGGTTCATGGGGCCCTCAAACTCAGGCACAAAAGCGCCCGCATCCACCCAGCCCAAATCACCGCCGCCTGCGGCGGAACCATCTTGGCTATACGCCTTTGCCAGGGCGGCGAAATCGCGCTTGCCCGCTAGCAACTCCGCACGGACATCCCGCAACGTTTGAACCGCTTGCTGCTCAGACAACTGCGGCCCTGTTTGCAACAAAATGTGGCGGGCCCGTGTCTGGTTGGCCGTCATCTGGGCCTTTGCAAGCGGACGACCCAACACCTTTAACAAATGCACGCCAGCACCACTGGTCACGGGCATACTGACCGCCCCAACCGCCAACGCCGCCGTGGCGTCGGCAAACAGCGCGGGGTAGTCAGCGACGTCGCGAACACCCATATCACCGCCGTTGGCACCCTCAGGCGCTTTCGAGAACGTCACCGCCAACGCGGCAAATGACTCGCCTTTGTTCAGCGCCTCACGCACACGCTCCACGCTGGCCATTACCGCGTCTTTTTCTGCTGCGGTCGCATCCTCGCGGATAGGGAAAAATATCTGCGCCAACTGCAACTGCGGTGGAGGCGCTGCACCATCTGGCGCCGCTTGCGCTTCCAAGAAAGCGTCAATGTCGGCTTGACTGCTGCGACTGTCTGCGCTCACAAAACGCTCACGCATGCGCTGCACCGCTAACTGGTCACTGAGTTGTTGACGGAAAGACAGCACCGACAAGCCATCTTTCGCGACCGCCGCGCGCAAGGACGCCACGCTCATTTTGTTGTTGCCGGCAACCACCCTTTCCGCGTTGTCAATCTCCTCCTCGGAGACCACAATGCCTTCTTGACGCGCAGCCTGGACCTGTGCGCGCTGGTCAATCAACTGCTCGAGCACCTGTTTACGCAGGGCGGGGGACTCGGCCACACGGTTTTCGCGGGCGACAGCCGCGGTTCGCTGTGACAACTCAAACCAAGTGATGGGCGCGTCATTCACCACGGCCACAATGCGGTCGGACAACGCGGGGCCGACCTCTGCGCCGGGCTTGGCTGGCGCTGCCGCCAGCGCAGCTGTCGACAAACAACAAACCATCCAAAGCGAGGCTGAGCCCAACCGCATGCGCGCGACCAAGCCGCGCGATTCGTCGTGACATTTCAAAGACATAAGCTCAAGGATCAATCGTAGTTCTGGAATCGACTGGGTGGATTCACTTCTTGCCGCAAATACTGATAACGAGGAATATTGTTACTCAGCGTTTCCAACGGGTTCGCACCCACACGCGAGAAGCCAACAAATTCCAACTGGAAGAGGATTCGGTCATTAGCCTCTGACGCAGAGGTTTGTGTGCGCTCCAAGACAACGCGTCCCAACCAACACCCCGCGTCGTACTCTAAACCCGTCACCATGTCCGCGATGCGCCCGTCCGTTTGGCTGTAGTTCACACGGCCAACGCTATACCAGCGCGGGGCGCCTAAGCCGCGACCTTGCCCCAGATCGCTGCCCGCGTCGCCCCACAGGTCATTCAATGGCCACTGCCATGACACGTCCCACAACTCGCTAACATCACGCTGCAGGCGGTAAGCAAGGCTGACCGTGCGGTAACTCCCTGGGTGATAGGTCGCACGCGCTGTTACCCGGGTATACCGGTTGGTATCTTGATCAAGTTGCGCAACGCCATCCAAGCGCCACCTGTCGGACGGGTTGTACGCGCCGCCTAGCAGCACGTCGCTTAAGCGCTCGGTTTGCACGGCCGCGCCATCGGCAATGCCTTGAAACTGATCACGCAAGCGCAGCCGTTGTGCGGCCGTCACATTGAAGACCTCGCGCCCATTTTCGTTGAACCACCGTGAGGTCAGGCCCATGGTCACGTTGCGGCCATCCGCAATGCGGTCGTTGCCAGAAAAAGCGTACGGGGAGTAAATGCTGGACAAATTGAAGTCCGCCTCACCCGAGTCGTAGTTGGGCAGTCCATCTTGTTTGCGGTAAGGCGTCTGCGCGAATAGAAAGCGCGGCTCCAAGGTTTGTTTGCTCAAACCGCGATCCGCCTCAAACACCACGCCGCCATCCAAACTAAGTGTCGGAACGGTGACTGACGCTCGGCGCCGACCCGACCAGTCCCCCGAGGTCAAAGCCGTGTCCAGGTCATAGTGGCGGCTGTGTACGCGCAAGGCAGGTTGCAGGTAACCACCCAGGGTCTCAAAGCGGTGTGAGGTATTTGCCACCACCACCATCCGCGTCCCGTCTAGGGTATTGATGTCTGGCCTGTCGAACTCGGTAAGCTCGGTTTCAACCGACCAGTCCAAACCAGCCAATTGGCCTTTGTTTCCTTGTGATCCCACACGGTACGCGAGTTGATAGCGGTCGTATGGCGGCGTAATCGCGTCGGTATTCGACGTTTGCAAGGTCTCCCACTTGTACACGCCGGCACTGGCGCTCCACAGATTTTCGCCCGTGGTCAACGCAACGTCATTCGCGAGTAAGCGCTCAGTCAAAGAGGTGGTGGTGCGGGGGAAGTCACGCCAATAGTCACCGTCGCTGACCTGGTTTATGTTGGTCCGCAGTGTGAGCGGCAACCCGGACGCCTTCAGGCCTTGCTGATGCTGCCAAGCCCAGCCCCAGCGGTCTTGGTCGCGTAAGCTGTCGTTGGGCATATAGGCGGCGCGTAGCCGACCGCTGTACGCGGTGCCGAGGTACCGGTATTCACCCGCCAGATCGACGCCCCGCTTGCTCATCAGCGTGGGGTAGAGGGTCGCGTCATGGTTGGGCGCAATGTTCAGATAGTAGGGAACCGTTAGCTCCAAGCCGCTGTTGTTATCGATGTTAACGGTGGGTGGCAAGAAGCCCGATTTGCGTTCATCTGATAGCGGGAAACTAATCCACGGTGAGCCAATTAGGGGCACGCCCTTGAATCGCAACACCGCGTTTTTCGCCGTTCCCGTGTCTTCGTTTTGGTCAAAGGTGATGCTAGAGGCCGTCACCACCCAATCGGGCAACCACGTGCCCGCACTGGGCCGGGGGCAGGTGGAGTAAACGACGTCTTTGGCCTCGGTCAGGTCGGGGCCTTTGAACTCAATCAGGCTGGCGCGACCATGACCTTGGCCCGCACCGTTCAAGCTGTTGATTTCGAAATCTGGCGACGTGAAATAGCCTTCGGTGGTACCGATATTGATCTCCGCTTTCGGGCCGGTGAACCGGTTGCCTTGCTGGTTAACGCGGACATTTCCCTCGATTAACACGTTATCTGTTACGAGGTTGTGCTCGATCTTGTCGGCTTGAATCACGACACCGCGTCGACGCAATTGCGCATCACCCGTGATGATGGTTGACACATCGGCCTCCCCGCCCACTTGCTGGCCGGAGACAAATGTCGGGGTGGGGTCTTGGGCACCACGCACCTGCTCAACCAGCGCATCGGATGGCTCCAATTCCAGCACCAGTCCGTCGCTGGCTTGCGCAGGCACGTGCAGCGCCATCAAAGCGAGGCTGGCGGGCACCAGTGGCCGCCATGCGCAGATGGCTTTAAAAATCTGAGTGCGCGAAAAGGTAGGCAAGGCCATCGAGGCAACAATCAAGTCAAAAGCTAAATAAAATTCGGTCGATTTTGGCCGAAATGCCTTGTGAGGGCACGCTACATAAGGCGCGCGCCGGTGCGCCGCCCCTTACAATTACGTCAACATTATCCTACGGACCGGGCCGACCCTGAGTCGTCCAACCAACAACCTATGGTAAACGCCCCTTTTCCCGCAATAAGTTGGCCCTCTGAACCACGCAAGCAGGCGTTTGACCAGTGGTTCTCGTCCGTCTGCAGCACCCACCAAATTGACGCGAGTAGCCTGCAGGTGGCCTCCGCAGATGCCAGTTTCCGCCGTTATTTTCGGGCACACCGGTTGGGGCAGGCGGCGCATACGGTCATTGTTATGGACAGCCCCCCGCAAAGCGAAAACGCCGCACCCTTTGTGCAGGTCGCCGAGCTACTTGCCAAAGCCCAGTTGCCGGCACCGGACATATTGGCGTGGGACGAGACCGACGGCTTCCTCTTGCTGAGCGACTTGGGACGGCACACACTCTTAGACGTTCTCAGCACACCTAACGCCAATGCCGCTATTCCCGGGGCCCCTTTTGCCGAGCCCCGAGTTGCTCGCGTTTTTATGGAAGAGGCGATTGACCTATTGGTGCGCTGGCAACTCGCTAGCGAGCCTGGGGTACTCCCCCCCTACGATGCGCCGCTACTCCGACGTGAATTGATTCTTTTCCCTGAGTGGTATGTCGCGCAGCACAAAGGCTACGCCCTGAGTGAGGCCCAAGCGCAGGTGCTACACACCATCTTTGAGCGCCTGATCGCGCACAACCTCGATGCCCCACAGGTCTATGTGCACCGTGACTACATGCCCAGAAACCTGCTTGTCGGGCCCAATGGCCGCTTGGGCATTGTTGACTTCCAGGACGCCGTCATGGGTCCCGTTACCTACGACATTGCCAGCCTAATGCGAGACGCTTTTTGGACGTGGGACGATGACTTCGTTATTGACATCACCATCCGCTACTGGGAGCGTGCGCGCGTTGCCGGCTTGCTGAACCACGGTGATTGGGCCAATGACTTTGGTTCATTTTTCAAAGCGGTGGAGTGGATGGGGTTACAACGGCATCTCAAGATTCTGGGTATTTTTGCGCGCCTCAGTCTCCGCGACGGAAAACCCAAATACCTCGCGGACACGCCCCGCTTCATTCAGTACGCCCGTGCGACGGCGGGGCGCTACATAGAGCTGAAGCCCCTGCTGCGCTTGTTAGATGCGATAGAGGGCGAGTAAGTGCCGCGTATTTACTGCCCCGACCCGTTGTTGACACACACCGCACTTGGCCTACCGCGCGAGGCAAGTCGTCACATACAGGTCCTGCGTATGCAACCGGGTATGGCGGTCACCCTATTTGATGGACGCGGTGGTGAGTTCGAGGCCACGATTACAGCCATGGGTAGGCAGGCGGTCGACGTGCTTGTCGGCACCCACCAGCCCCACGAGCGTGAAGCCGCTCACGCGGTGCATCTGGCCGTATGCATGCCCGCCAATGAGCGCATGGACTGGTTGGTCGAGAAGGCCACCGAACTGGGCGTCCAGCGCATCACCCCACTCATGGCACAGCGCAACGTCGTGCGTCTACAAGGCGAGCGGGCCCAAAAGAAACAAGCGCATTGGCGGGCGGTCGCTATCGCGGCGTGTGAGCAATGCGGGCGCAACCAAGTCCCCGTTGTCGACGCGCCAGTCACGCTTGCGCAGTGGCTACGCGATCAGGCGCTGCCCACAACAGGCGACGTGGATGCACACCGTGTTGTTCTATCCCTCACAGACACGCAGACGGCCGGTAGCGTGACGCCGGCGTCCGGTGCCACGCGCGCGCTAATCGGACCTGAAGGCGGTCTGACGCCAGAGGAAGAAGCCAGCGCCCAGCAACAAGGCTTTGCCCGGGTCCAGCTCGGTCCGCGCGTCTTGCGCACCGAAACCGCTGCGTTGGCGGCACTGATGCATTTCAGTCACCTCGGCTGAAAGCGTGCGCCAAGTTAAGCCCCCACACATGGGATGGTGACGGTAGAATATTAGCCATCACTAATATTTTGGCGGCTGCGAGGCATGCGCGTAGACATATATGAACCGTAATCTCTGGTTGCTCGCACTAGCTCAGGGCCTCTTTCTCACCAACAACGTGGTGTTTATTGGCATCAACGGCTTGGTTGGTTTGGCCCTCGCACCCGTTGGCTGGATGGCCACACTGCCGATTACCGGCTACGTGGTGGGCAGTGCCTTGTCTACCGGCTTGGTGGCGAAGTCGCAGCAGCGTTGGGGCCGACGCGTCTCGTTCCAACTGGGCTTACTTGCCGCAATCGCCTCGGCCTTACTTTGTGCCCTTGCCACCGTATGGCAGACGTTCTACTTGCTGATTGCGGCAACGATGCTGGCGGGTTACTACAGCGCCAACGCCCAGCTTTATCGATTTGCTGCGGCCGAGCTGGCTGGCAGCATGGCCAAAGAAAAAGCCATTTCACTGGTCTTAGCTGGTGGCTTGGCGGGGGCGATCGTCGGGCCTAATATGGCCGCCTACACCCGCGACTTAACCAGCACCCCTTTTACGGGAGCCTACATTGCCTTGGCGGTTGCCGGCGTGCTGTCGCTCTTTGTAGTCGGCAAAATCCGCTTCCCTGAAGTCCCCAAGCGCGGCCCCAATGACGCCGTCGGGCGACCCTTGCGTGTGATCATGCGTCAACCCGTCTTTATCATCGCCGTCGGCGGTGCGGCACTCGGCTACGGCGTGATGAACCTGCTCATGGCTGCCACGCCTTTGGCCATGCAAGTCTGCGGCATGAGCTTTGACAACACGGCAGTGGTGCTGGAATGGCATGTCATCGGGATGTTTGCGCCTGGCTTTTTCACCGGTCACTTGATACAGCGTTTTGGCGTGTTGCGCATCATGGGCGTAGGCGTCTTACTCAACCTAGCCTGTATCGCGATTGCACTAACTGGTGAAGACCTCACGCATTTCACCATCGCTCTGTTTGTGCTGGGTATCGGTTGGAACTTTTTGTTCACGGGTGGCACCGCGTTGGCGCTAGAAACCTATAGACCCGAGGAGAAGGACAAGGCGCAAGGCGCTATTAATTTCGTCACGTTTGTGTGTATGGCCGTCAGCTCTTTTGCCTCCGGTGCGGTGATCTCTACCCAAGGTTGGGCTTGGCTCAACGTGGGCGCCATACTCCCCGTTGCATTAACGGGAATGGGTCTGTGGTGGCTAGCCCTGCAACACCGCGCCCCACCTGCGCCGTCGGCTTAACGCTTGCGCGGGTGCGGCGCTTTAGGTATGAAACTTAAATACCGCTGTACTGGCGGTGAGGTTAGGTAGCCAACGGCGCGGCGTACCGCCATGCAAACCAAACCCTTCGGCGATGCGTAGGTTGTTGGCCTGGGCGAGCACCTCGAAGTCGGCAAATGTACCCACGCGAATGTTGGGCGTGTTGTACCACTGATACGGCAAACGCTTGGTGACCGGCATGCGACCCAACAAGACTTGCAAGCGGTTGGGCCAGTGGGCGAAGTTCGGGAAAGAAACAATACCAATACGCCCAACACGCGCCGTCTCCCGCAACATGACCTCGGCGTTGCGTAGGTGCTGCAGGGTATCCAGTTGCAACACCACATCAAACGACTGGTCTTCAAACATTTGAAGGCCCTCGTCCAAATTCAACTGCAACACATTCACACCACGGGCAATACAAGCCGCTACTTTACTGTCATCGATTTCGACGCCATAGCCATGGCATTGCCGTGTGTTTTGCAAATGCGCCAAAAAGCGGCCATCCCCACAGCCCAAGTCCAATACCCGCGCACCCACCGGGACCAAGGCGGCGAGCGCCAACATGCTGTCATCACCGCTCATGGGACACCTCTTTGTCAAAGTACGCACGAACCGCGCTGTGGTAGCGCCCATCGTCCAACAAGAATGCATCATGGCCGTGCGGGGCGTCTATCTCCGCATACGACACCCGCCGCTGGTTATGCAGCAAGGCACGCACCAGCTCACGACTGCGACTGGGTGCGAAGCGCCAATCCGTCGTAAAACTCACGACTAGAAACGAGGCCTTCACCTGCCCAAGGGCCGCCGTAAGGCTACCGCCGTAGGACTTGGCAGGGTCAAAATAATCCAATGCGCGGGTGATCAGCAAGTAGGTGTTGGCGTCAAAGTATTCCGCAAACTTATCCCCCTGATAGCGCAAATAACTCTCAATTTCAAACTCAACAGCCTGCGTGCTGAACTGAAAATCCCGCTCTGGCCCGGTTGCCGCTTGGGTTACGTCGTTCGCGAGTTGGCGCAAACGGCGACCAAATTTCTCGTTCATTACGTCGTCGCTCAGATAGGTGATGTGTCCAATCATCCTCGCGATACGCAAGCCACGACGTGGCAATGTGTCATGCGCGTGGTAATGGCCCGCGTGAAAGTCAGGGTCGGTCACGATCGCGCGTCTAGCCACCTCGTTGAAGGCAATGTTTTCAGCGGTTAAGTTGGCCGCACTCGCTACGACAACCGCATGGCGCACACGGTCCGGATACTGCATGGCCCAACTCGTTGCCTGCATACCGCCCAAGCTGCCGCCCATCACGGCGGCCAACTGCGCAATGCCTAAGGCATCTAGTAACGCCGCCTGCGCATTGACCCAGTCCTCTACCGTCACAACGGGGAAGTCGGCGCCCCACATCCGGCCCGTTTCGGGGTTAAGCGTTGTCGGCCCACTCGAGCCGAAACAAGAGCCGATGTTGTTAACACCAATGACAAAAAATCGATCGGTATCAACGGGTTTGCCTGGGCCCACCATGTTGTCCCACCACCCTTCGCTCTTAGCTCGCACCGTGCCATCTTCCTCAACATACACACCCGCAACGTGGTGCGAGGCATTCAGGGCGTGGCAAATGAGTACCGCGTTGCTCTTATCAGCACACAATTCCCCATACGTCTCGTAGGCAATCTCGTAGCTGGGCAAGACCGCGCCACTCTGCAACGCGAGCGGCTCGCTGATACGCAGCGTTTTAGTTTTGGCAATTAGTGGCATGGCACAAAAAACCCGGTGAACCAAAAACGGGGCCGGGTGGTGCCTGAGCGGTCCGTTTTTAGCTGAATTTATAAAAGGCGCCCGCAAGCCGGAGCAAATCAGCGCAATGACAGTATAGCAATGCCTCGCCCCAGCACGCCCCGCACGCTTGGCACCCGGGTCAAACGACCGTCTCAACCGCCGCACCAATCCAGCGCGCCAGTCATAGTTTTGGCGCATAAATTGCTTGCTTTTTGGGCGCCGGGCTTAAAACGCCCATTTTTGCACCAAAAACAAACATAAACACTTGGAAATCACGGTATGGACGCACTACAACAGGGCGCAGACGCGCTATTTATACTCCTTGGCGGCATCATGGTGCTCGCTATGCATGCGGGTTTCGCGTTCCTTGAGTTGGGAACCGTTCGCAAGAAAAGCCAGGTTAACGCCTTGGTGAAAATCTTGGTGGATTTCTCCGTTTCAACGGTGGTCTATTTTCTGGTGGGCTACGGTGTCGCATACGGCACGCACTTCTTTATGGGCGCGGAGCAGCTCGCCCAGCAAAACGGTTATGAGCTGGTGAAGTTCTTCTTCCTGCTGACATTTGCCGCAGCAATTCCCGCGATTATCTCTGGCGGCATCGCTGAGCGCGCCAAGTTTTGGCCACAATTGATTGCCACCGCCGTCATCGTCGGATTCGTTTACCCGTTCTTTGAGGGCATTATGTGGAATGGCAATTTCGGCGTACAAGCGTGGCTGGAAGCGCAGTTTGGTGCGGCGTTCCACGACTTCGCTGGCTCAGTTGTCGTCCACTCCGTCGGCGGTTGGATCGCTCTGCCTGCGGTATTGCTGTTGGGCGCCCGCCATAACCGTTATCGTAAAGACGGCTCACTCAGCGCACACCCACCGTCAAGCATTCCGTTCCTTGCGCTGGGCGCTTGGATATTGTGCGTCGGCTGGTTTGGCTTCAATGTGATGAGTGCACAACGGTTAGAAAATATTTCTGGCCTGGTTGCCGTGAACTCCTTAATGGCCATGGTGGGTGGCACCTTGGCAGCACTCATCGCTGGCAAAAATGACCCGGGCTTCGTTCACAACGGCCCCCTCGCCGGCTTGGTGGCCGTCTGTGCGGGCTCGGACATCATGCATCCCCTGGGCGCACTCATGGTCGGGGTGGTTGCGGGCTTACTCTTTGTTTGGCTATTTACCCGCGTACAAAACAAGTGGAAAATCGATGACGTCTTAGGTGTGTGGCCATTACACGGCTTATGCGGCACATGGGGCGGCATTGCCGCGGGGATCTTTGGGTCCACCAGCTTTGGCGGACTGGGCGGCGTGTCGTTTATGACCCAAGTGATCGGCTCCCTCATGGGGCTGATCTGGGCCGTGGCGGGCGGCTTTGTTGTGTATGCGGTGCTGCGCGCCGCCATGGGCCTGCGCCTATCAGCTGAAGAGGAATACGCAGGCGCCGACCTGACCATTCATCACATCAGCGCCACCCCGGAACGTGAAACCAACTGGTAAGCACTGGGGAAAACACGTAGAAGGCGGCGGCAAATCGGCATTGCCGCCACACTTTGCGGGCAATTACGACGCGCGTCTCGACAGATTAACACTAAGTCGTTGTTTTCCCGTGATAATAAGTTAGCGCAACGAGGATGTTGCGCGTGTTTGAGGTGATAGGCCAGTTTTGCGCGCCCCGACGAAGTCAATTTAGTTTGTGCTTGTGGGACTTCCATCGCTTTAGTAGTGTGTTTTTTTGAGGAGTCCCAAGATGGGCAACAAACTGTACGTCGGCAACCTGCCTTACACCGTCCGTGATGACGACCTTAGCCAATCTTTTGGCGAGTTCGGCACGGTCACCAGCGCCAAAGTCATGATGGAACGTGACACCGGCCGCTCAAAAGGTTTCGGTTTTGTCGAAATGGCTGATGATGCGCAAGCACAAGCCGCAATCAATGGCATGAACGGCCAAGCTTTAGGCGGCCGCAATTTGGTCGTTAACGAAGCACGTCCAATGGAGCCACGTCCCCCCCGCACCGGCGGTTTCGGTGGCGGCAATGACGGTTTCCGCAGCCCATACGGCGGCGGTGGCCGACGTGATGGCGGTGGCGGTGGCGGCGGTCGCGGTGGCTACTAAGCCCTGATACTAGCAGCGCCCTCGTGGCGTTCGCTTTGAAACCGGCTCACACCTCGTGTCAGCCGGTTTTTTATTGGGTGCGTGGCTGAAAAACGGCGCGTACGTGTCCCTGCCACTCCGTAATGCCCGTCACGTTCTGGAAGACCATGCTGTCGCCAGTCACTACATCTTTGCCGCTGGTCACGCGCGATGGCGTTAAGGCTCTGAGTATGTCGGTGCCCGTGTCCATACGTAGGTGCTCGCCCTCTATAACCACCTGTTCGCGATCCGGCCGAATGTGCGTAACCACCGCGTTGCCTGTTAATTCATAAACGGTTTGCCCATCATCAATAAGCGCACGCTTCGCTCTCCCAACCGTTATGGCAGCACCATCGCCCCAAGAACGGATGCGCGGATTGGTGATCAGCATGTTCCCGGTCGCCGGTACGTGCGTTCCGGTATCACCAAATACCTCTGCCGTTAACTGCCCCGCTTCATTGAAGCTGCGCGACACGAAGTTGACGAGGTAATCGTCAGGCACGTTGCTGCGCACTGCGCTCGGCGCTGACACTTCAAACGTCGGCGTTACCCGCAACAACCAAAAAGACGCCCCCGCCAAGCCAACCATCAAGGCCAAGGGCACATAGGCCACGAATGCGTCCAGTGCACTATGAAGAGGGCGACTTCGGACTTGGCCTCTGACGCCCTGCCCCTCGGGGGGCGCTAGCGCGTTCAGCGCAGTCACAACAGGTGGCGCCATGGGTTAGTGGCCCGCCTCATCCAGCAAAGCCGGGTAGGCACCGTTGGCCGTTAACACCAAGTCGCAGAGCTCGCGCACGGCGCCGCACCCAGCGCCCGCCTGCGGCACATAGTTGGCCACTGCCAGCACATCGGGGTGGCCGGAGGCAGGCACACAGGCCAAGGGCGCTCGCCGCAACATGGGTAAGTCAGGCCAGTCATCACCCATCGCCGCCGCAGCTGACCAGTCTAAGCCCAGCGCCGCCAGCTTGGCTTGGGCTGCAGGCAATTTGTCTTCTGTTCCGTAAACCGCATGCAGCACACCCAGCGCGCCCAAGCGGTTGCGCAATGCGCCTGAGTCGCGCCCTGTAATAATCACCGGCGTGACGCCACAACGCTGCAACAACTTGAGGCCATGGCCGTCCAGCGTATGGAACCGCTTTAAGGTCTCACCCGTTTCGGAAAACCATAGTCCACCATCGGTCAAGACACCGTCAACATCAAAAAAGACGACTTTTACATCTTTTGCACGTTGCAGGTCCGCTGGCTTAAACCGTGTCTTAGGCGTCATCGTCATACCGTGATTCTCCCATTAGATGACTTTGGCACGCATCAAGTCGTTGGCATTGAGCGCGCCGACCAAGCGGCCATCGCCATCAACCACCAATAGGCTTGTTACCGCATTGGCCTCCATGACATCTGCGGCCTCCGCCGCCAAAGCGTCCATCGGGATCACACGCGGGGCATTGCGCATCAGCGTCGCTGCCGTCATCGTTCGGAGGTCACCGCCGCCTTCAAGCAGTCGTCGTAAATCACCATCAGTGAATATACCCACCGGTTGGTTTTGACTATTCACAATCGCGGTTGCACCCAGACCCTTGTCGCTCATCTCGCGCATGACCTCTAAGCCCGTCGCCTCCGGTGTCACCGAGGGTATCTGCCCCTCTGTACGCATGATGTCATGTACGTGGGTGAGTAACTTGCGGCCCAGTGCGCCTCCGGGGTGCGAGCGCGCAAAATCTGCTGGCTTGAATCCGCGGGCATCCAGCAGGGCGATCGCCAGCGCATCACCCAATGCCATTTGCACCGTGGTGCTCGCGGTTGGCGCCAAGTTGAGGGGGCATGCCTCTTTATCGACGGCGCTGTTCAGCACACCATCCGCATAGCGGGCCAACGACGAGTCCGCGCCCCCTGTTAGCGCAATCAAGCCAATGCCCATGCGCTTGATCACAGGCAACACAGCATTCAGCTCATCGCTCTCGCCGCTGTTACTGACCGCCAAGACCAAGTCATCGGCCGTGATCATGCCCAAATCCCCGTGGCTCGCTTCACCCGGATGGACAAAAAATGCCGGCGTCCCGGTAGACGCCAACGTCGCTGCAATTTTGTTGCCCACATGGCCACTTTTCCCCATACCCATCACCACCACACGTCCCGTGCAGGCAAGGATGCGCGCAACAACCGCCGTAAAGCCGCCGTCCAGGCGGTCCGCCGCCTGCCGTAATGCATTAGCTTCGATATCGAGTGCCGCCTTCGCAACCGTAACGGTTTGCGACAAATCAAATGAAGGGGGTGTTTTTGCTAGCGTCATGTACGAATTATCGGTGATTGATGCGGGGCTGTGCTCGTTCGCAGATTAGAACCGCTAACATGTTGGAATGAACGCATTCGATGTCACGTTGCTCTACCTCCTCGCCGCTGTGCTGGGGGTCGTTGTGTGTCGTTACCTGCGGTTGCCACCTATTTTGGGTTACTTAACGGTTGGCATTTTGATCGGGCCCAATGCCCTCGCGTTGACGCAAGACTCTGCCGGTCTTCGTTATTTGGCGGAATTCGGCGTGGTGTTTTTGATGTTTGTCATCGGGCTGGAATTCAGTCTAACCAAGCTCAAGACCATGGGTAAACACGTGTTCGGCCTCGGCGCCTCGCAGGTGGTCGTCACCATGGTCGCGGCAACTCTGGGGTCGTTGGCCTTGGCGTGGCTGTGGCCTGGTGGCTGGTTGATGGATTGGAAGACGGCGTTGGCCCTAGGCTGCGTGATGTCCATGAGCAGCACGGCGGTAGTGATCAAGCTCACCGCCGAGCGTGCTGAGCTCGAAACCGAACATGGCAAGCGCGTGGTCGGCGTGTTGTTGTTTCAAGACTTGGCTGTTGTCCCGCTATTGGTGCTAATTCCCGCGCTGGGCGAGTCAGGCCGTGACATGTTTGGTAGCTTGTCACTGGCCGTGGTCAAAGCTGTGGCCCTCATTGCCATTCTGTTGGTTGGAGGGCGGCATTTCATTCGCTGGTGGCTGACCCTGGTCGTGAAAAGAAAAAGTGCCGAGCTCTTCATGCTCAACCTGCTGCTCATCACACTGGGGCTCGCATGGCTGACCGAACATGCGGGTCTGTCACTGGCCTTGGGTGCATTCGTAGCCGGCATGCTCATTTCGGACACCGAGTTTAAGCACCAAGTGGAGACGGACATTCGCCCGTTTCATGATGTATTAATCGGCCTGTTTTTCATCACCATTGGGATGCTCCTTGACTGGCGAATTGTCTTGGAGCGCTGGCCCTTGGTGCTGGCCTTGACCACCTTGCCGGTCATCTTTAAGTTTCTTGCGATCGCCGGTCTATCACGGCTGTGGGGTGCGCCGGTAGGCACCTCAACACGGGTAGGCCTGTATTTAGCGCAAGCTGGCGAGTTTGGTTTTGTGTTGCTCACGCTCGCCTCACAGCGCAACCTCATCGCCCCGGAAATGCTCAATCCGATTTTGGCGGCCATGGTTCTGTCAATGATGGCAACGCCGTTCATCATCATGTACAGCGATGCGGCTGTTGCGCGACTGGCCGGGGCGGACTGGACCATGCAGTCCATACAAATGACGACCATCGCCAGACAAGCGATGACCGTCAACCGCCATGTGGTCATTTGTGGCTACGGACGAAGCGGTCAAAACTTGGCCCGCATGCTGCAGGGAGAGAACATTCCGTACATGGCCCTGGACCTTGATCCCGACCGCGTTAAGCAGGCTGCTGCAGCGGGTGACACCGTCGTCTTTGGCGATGCCGCGCGGCTGCAGGCCCTAATGGCGGCTGGTCTTGCTAGAGCCAGTGCAGTCGTCGTAACCTACAAAGAACCCAGCGCCGCTTTCCGGGTGTTACTCCACACCAAAGAGCACGCGCCCCATGTCCCCGTCATCGTGCGCACCGTGGACGACCATCATATTGAAGACCTGCTAAAGGCGGGCGCAACCGAAGTGGTGCCTGAAGCCATCGAGGGAAGTCTAATGCTGGCATCGCACGCGTTGGCCTTGGTGGGGGTGCCCACACGGCGCGTTATTCGCCTCGTACAAAATCAACGCGAGGCCCGCTATGGTTTGCTCAGAGGCTATTTCCACGGCGCCGACGACGATACCGTTAATGAGATCGACCAAGAGCGACTGAAAAGTTTTGCCATTCCTGATACCGCGCACGTAATTGGCCGGTCGGTCGCACAGCTGTCACTTCAAACACTCGGGGCGCGCTTGGTGTGCATTCGTCGATACGGCGTGCAGTTAACGCAGACAGACGAGGATCAGCAAATACTGGCGAATGATGTCGTGGTTTTGAGCGGTACGCCCGGCGCCCTGGCCTTGGCTGAAGCGCGTTTACTAACCGGTTAGGTAGAAGGTCATCATGGACACCACACAATTTCTTAGGCAACACATTCGGACGGTTAACGATTGGCCTGCGCCCGGCGTTGCCTTTCGCGACATCACACCCCTATTGAGTCAGCCGCAGGTTTTTCGCGTCTTGATCGATGCCTTTGTACACCGCTATATGGCGGCGTCCATGCGGCCGGACGTTGTCGCGGGCCTTGACGCGCGCGGGTTCATCATCGGCTCGGTATTGGCGTATGAGCTAGGCGTCGGCTTTGTGCCTATCCGCAAAAAAGGAAAGTTGCCTTTCACCACTATTTCACAAACCTATGAGCTTGAGTACGGGAGCGCCACCGTTGAGTTGCACACCGATGCCATCGAGGCCGGTCAACGCGTCTTGTTAGTCGATGACCTGATTGCCACCGGCGGAACCATGATGGCCGGTAAGCAGCTAATAGAAAAACTGGGCGGCATCTTGGTCGAAGGCGCGGCGATTGTTGATTTGCCAGAGTTGGGCGGCTCCGCGCAGTTGCGACGTGCCGGTTTACCCCTGTTCACACTGGTTGACTTTGAAGGTCACTGAGCAAAGCGCAGCTTATTTACCGATACAAAAGCGGGAGAATATCTCGCCCAATAAATCGTCGGCATTGAACTCCCCAGTAATCTCACCCAGCGCAACGTTGGCCAGCCGCAGCTCCTCGGCAAGTAGGTCAAGCTGATCGCCACCTAAATCCAGCCACTCGCGAGCCAGTACCAGATGCTCCCCCACCGCATGCAACGCACGAACGTGCCGTTTGCGCGCCGTGAATAGCCCCTCGGTGGGCTGCTCCCAGCCTGCCCACTGCAACAATTGCAAGCGTAAGGTCTCTAGGCCCTCACCCGTTTTTGCGGACAGTGCGACGGCCGCTTGCGCACCAGCTGTTACACCACCTGATGCGGGGGGTGCCTGCAGGTCGGCCTTGTTCCAGACCGCAACCACCGGTATTGATGCGGGTAGCCGCGCACGCAAGGCCTCGTCTTTCTGGGCAACGACGGCATCTTGGGCACAGGTGCTGTCATAGACGTAGATGACTGCGTCTGCCTGCGCGATTTCGCTCCAGGCACGTTGGATACCCATTTGCTCCACCTCGTCTTGGGTATCTCTCAACCCTGCGGTATCCAACACATGCACAGGTACGCCGTTGATCTGTATGGTCTGCGCGATGACATCGCGGGTTGTCCCTGGAATAGCGGTCACGATTGCCAACTCGGCGCCAGCAAGTGCGTTAAGTAACGAACTCTTGCCAGCATTTGGCTGTCCAGCGATCACCACTTTGATGCCCTCGCGCAACAACACGCCTTGCTGTGTTTGTTGTACGACGGCTTCCAATTGGCTCTGCAACGCCGCAAGCTGGCCGGAGGCATCTGCTTTTTTTAGGAAGTCAATCTCCTCCTCGGGGAAGTCTAAAGTGGCCTCGACCAGCATGCGCAGCTTTACGAGCTGCGTGCGCAACTGCTGAGTTGCGTTAGAGAAGGCGCCACTCAGACTGCGTGCGGCACTGCGGACCGCTTGCTCCGTGCTAGCGTCAATCAAGTCGGCTACGGCCTCGGCTTGGGTGAGGTCCATTTTATTGTTTAGGAATGCGCGCTGGGTAAACTCTCCTGGCTGGGCCAAGCGCAAAACCTCCGCCGCATCGCACGCCAAACACGCATTCACCAACATTTGCAGGACAACAGGCCCACCGTGTGCCTGCAGCTCCAGCACGTCCTCGCCGGTGTAAGACTGTGGGGCCTTGAAATAAATCGCGATGCCGTTATCAACGTGGCTCCCATCCACCTGCGTGAAGGGCAGGTAGTTGGCGACCCGTGGTGTGAGTGTTCGACCAAATAGCTGCGCGATCAGGCCCGAAAGATCCTTGCCGGAAACACGCACAATACCAACGGCGCCACGCCCGGGCGCCGTTGCAATTGAAACAATGCTGTCTTCGGGGTTCGCGTGCATGGGTGTCCACTTTCTACTGCGCAGTCTACTGTATGAAAAAAGGCCGCTACCCTCAGGGTGCGGCCTCTTCAAGACATATCGCCGTCGCTTATTTAAACTTCGGCAAGC